>Ga0325400_1004346_pt1 | contig 13111 bp, 12 predicted proteins | sample PopdelMetagenome_2_FD_205662 | JGI IMG/M metagenome (GOLD analysis project Ga0325400, IMG submission 205662) | Populus deltoides microbial communities from Bellville, Georgia, United States - Xylem-PdKOR-R1 | ecosystem: Host-associated > Plants > Phyllosphere > Stem > Wood/Secondary xylem...
TCTCGCGCAGCGCACGGGCGACCACGGCGGGCAGCGGGTCGGGGAGCGCCCGCACCTGCAGGTTGGCCCGGCCGGTGAGGTGCAGCCGCCCGTCGCCGTACGCCGCGGCGACCGCGCGCAGGCGTCGTACCCCACCGACCGTCGTCCGGCCTCCGACCAGCCGCAGCCGGACGAGGGCGCCGTCGGAGGCCGACCAGGGCCGGGACACCCCGGGGCACAGGTCGCGCCGGGTGCGGGTGAGGGTCACGATCGGCCTCGGCTGGTCGGGGGCTGCGGCGCGTGGGCCCCGGGTCGACGCGGGCGGCGGACGCCACCCGGGCCAGCAGGTCTTCGGACTCGGGTTCTCCGGTCCCGGACGCCTTCCCGGGGCTGCTCGCGCCCCAGTGGCTGTCGCTGTCGCGACGTGCCCGATCCCTCTCCCTCACCGCTGCGCGTCAGTCCCGGAGTCGCACCGGGTTCCCTGTCGCTGGCGCCACGGAGGCTACCAACCGGTGGCCCGGCCCCGGGCCGGTCACCCCGGTGGAGGCAGAGCCGGGGATTACCTTGGGCGCCAGGTGTCCCGCGGCTCGTGCCGCCACCGAGGGGAGAGCAGGCGTTGACCAGCACCACCCAGGCGGAGGCCACCTCCTCGAGCTCCTCCCCGGCCCCGCTGACCTGGCGCGAGCGCCGGTTCTACGCCGCCCTGGGCGCTCCGGCCCTCGGCCTGGCCATGGTCGTCACCGTGATCTCGACCTACGTGCCGGTGCTGGTGGCCGAGGCCTCCGGTCCAGTCCTCGTCGGTCTGCTGATCGCAGGGGAGGGGTTCTTCGGGATCTTCCTGCCCGCCCTGGTGGGGGCCTGGTCGGACCGGCACGCCCGGCGGGTCCGTGACCGGGCGCCGCTGCTGGTGGTCTTCGGCGCGATGGTCGTCGGGGCGATGGTGCTGACCGGGCTGCTCGCCGGCCTGGGCGTCGACACCGCGATCGGCTACGCCGTGACCCTGGTCATCGCCTACGCCGGCTACTACGCCTTCCTCGCGCCCTTCTGGTCGCTCTACGCCGACCTCGTGCCCGACGAGCACAGCGACCGTTCGCGCAGCGCCGAGGGCACGCTGCGCGTCATCGGGGTCGGCATCGGCCTAGTCGCCGGCGGGCTGCTGCTCGACCTGTGGCCCGGCCTGCCGTTCATCGGGGCCGCGGCCGTCGCCGGCGTGTGCATCACGATCCTGCTGATCAACCTGCGCGGCAGCTTCGAGGTCGACCTGGTGCCCGACGAGGACCACCCCACCTCCCTGTCCGCGACCCGCGACCTGCTGCGCGTCCCCGGGATCTGGCGGATGTGCCTGTCCGAGGGCCTGTGGAACTTCGCCCTCTCCGCGCTGCGCGCCTTCGTGGTCCTGTTCTTCACGATCGGCCTGGGTCGGAGCTCGACCTTCGTCTCGACCGTGATCTTCCCGCTCGTCGCGGTCGGCATCGCGATCGCGGCCCCGACCGCCGGCTGGGTGGCCGGCAAGGTCGGCACCGTCCGGCTGCTGCTGGTCGCCTCGGCGGTCTACGCCGTCGGCATGTCGCTCCCTGCCTTCACCCGGTCCTCGGCGGTCATCGCGGTCATCCCCGTGGTCGCGGCCGGTGCGGCGGTGGTGATGACCCTTCCCTTCGCCGTGCTGATGCGGTTGATCCCGGCGTCGGGCCACGGGGTCGCCTCCGGCCTGTTCGGCTTCAGCCGCGGCCTGGGCAGCACGTTGGGGCCGATCGTCACCGGCGTCGCGATCCTGCTCGCCGCGCCCGTCTTCGACGCCACCCAGGGGTACGCCGTGATGTGGCTGGTCTGCTCGGCCGCCCTGCTGCTCACCGTGCCGCTGATGTGGTCGATGCGTCACCACGAGCAGCGGAGCACCGCAGGCGCACGACGCGTCTGACGCGTGGCGGTGGCGCCGCCGGCCCAACAGGGCTACCGTCAGACATGCCCACATCCGCTACATCCCTGGGGTCGCGACGACCCGTCGATATGTCCTGCGCGTGACGGCCGCCGCGGCCCGCGGCCGCGACGACGGGATCTACACCAGCCAGTTCACCGACCTGGTGCGCACGGTGCGCGAGGCCGGGCTCCTGGACCGCCGCCGGGGTTACTACGCCCTGCAGATCGGCACCCACGTCGCGGCCTTCGTCGCGCTGTGGGTCGGGTTCTTCCTCCTGGGTGACTCCTGGTTCCAGCTGGTCCTCGCCGCCGTGCTGGGGGTGGTGGTCACCCAATTCGGCTTCCTGGGTCACGACGCCGCGCACCGGCAGGTGTTCGCCTCGGCGACCTGGAACGCATGGACCGCACGGCTGCTCGCCGGGGGCTTCGCCGGGCTGAGCTTCGCCTGGTGGCGGGCCAAGCACAACCAGCACCACAAGTCGCCCAACCTCGAGGGGCGCGACCCCGACATCGGACCCGGCGCGATCGCCTTCACCCCGGGCATCGTCGCCCAGCGGACCACCGGCTTCGCCGGCTGGTTCGTGCGGCGCCAGGGCTGGCTCTTCTTCCCCCTCCTCACGCTCGAGGGGGTCAACCTGCACGCCGAGAGCGTGCGGGCGGCCCTGGACACCTCCTCGGGCCAGCCGTGGAGGCGTACCGAGCTCGCCCTGGTGGTGGGCCGGCTGACGGTGTACGTCGCGGTGCTCGCGGTGTTCCTGCCGATCGGGATGGCCGCGGCCTTCCTGGCCGTGCAGATGGCGGTGTTCGGGTTCTGCCTCGGTGCGTCCTTCGCCCCGGCCCACAAGGGCATGCCGATCGTGCCGCCCGGCATGCGGCTGGACTTCCTGCGCCGGCAGGTGCTCGTCTCGCGCAACGTGCGGGGCAACCCGCTGGTGGACTGGGCGATGGGTGGGCTGAACTACCAGATCGAGCACCACCTCTTCCCGAGCATGCCCCGGTGCAACCTGCGCAAGGCCCAGCCCCTGGTGCGGGCCCACTGCGAGAGGGAGGGCGTGCCCTACCTGGAGGTCGGGCTGTTCCGCTCCTACGCGATCGTCGTCGACTACCTCAACCACGTCGGTCTGCGCGCCCGCGACCCCTTCGACTGCCCCCTCGCCGCGCAGCTGCGGGGCTAGGTCCCGGCGTCCGCGACCGTCATCGCCGGGGTCACCAGGTCGGCCACCGTCGTACGCCGGAGCCGGTCGGTGATCGCGTCGGTGAGCTCGCGGTCCAGGGCGTCGAGTTCGCCCTGGATGGCGTGGCCCACGGGGCACTCCTGGCTGGGCACGTGGCGACCGAGGACGGGGTCACCGCCGTGCAGCACCTCCCACACGTCGGCCAGCGTGATCGCGGCGGCCGGACGCGCGAGCTGCCAGCCGCCCCGGGCCCCCGGTCGGGACGAGACCAGACCGGCGGAGCGCAGGGGGCCCAGCAGCTTGCGGACGTGCACCGCGTTGACCTGGGTGCTGCGCGCCAGGGCGTCGGAGCCGAAGGTCGCCTGGGGCTCGCTGGCCAGGTAGGTCAGGACGTGCACGGCCACGGCGAAGCGGTGGTTGGAGGGGGAGGCCATGCCTCCATAGTGACAGACCGCAACCGTGTCGGCTACGGTTCCGACACAACCGCAATCACCACGACTACGGACAGGACCTGTCATGACCACGATCGCCGTCACCGGAGCCTCGGGGCAGCTCGGCCGCCTCGTCGCCGACCAGCTGCTCGACGTCCACCCCGCCCAGGACGTCGTCCTGCTCAGCCGCGACCCGTCCGCCCTGGCCTCCTTCGCCGAGCGGGGGGCGACCACCCGCCGGGCCGACTTCGGCGACCCGTCGACGCTGCCCGCCGCCTTCGAGGGCGTCGACCGGCTGCTCCTGGTCTCGATCGACGTCATCGGACCCGCGCGGGTCGAGGCGCACGGACGCGCGATCGACGCCGCCCGCGAGGCCGGCGTCGACCGTCTCGTCTACACCTCGCTGCCGCGGCCCGGGGAGGGCAACCCTGCCGGTGTGGCGCCCGACCACGCCGCCACCGAGGAGCTCTTGGCGGCCAGCGGCCTGCCCACGACGCTGCTGCGCAACAACCTCTACGCCGACATGTGGGTCGACAACGTGGCCCAGGCCGGCCAGAGCGGACAGTGGTTCACCAACACCGGAGCCGGCGCCGCGGCCTTCGTCAGCCGGGCCGACTGCGCCGCGGCCGCCGTCGGTGTGCTCACCGGGGAGGGCCACGAGGGCCAGGTGTACGACGTCACGGGTCCGCGGTCCTGGGACGCGACCGCGCTCGCCGCACTCGCCGCGGAGCAGGCCGGACGCCCCGTCGAGGTGGTCGACGTGGACGACGCGGCGTACGCCGCTGGTCTCCGCGACGCCGGCCTGCCCGCCGAGGCCGCCGAGCTGCTGGCCTCCTTCGGTGCCTCCGTGCGCGAGGGATACCTGGCGGAGGTGACCGACGTGGTCGAGCGCACCTCCGGCCGGTCGGCGACCTCGCTGCGCGACCTGGTGCTCGGAGGCAACTGAGCCCCGAGCACCAGGCCGCAGCCGGGTCAGCCGATGCGGGCGATCTGCTCGTGCAGGTCGCGCAGCACCTGGTCCTGGTCGCTGCCGGCTCGCCGTCCGGGGGCGGTGGGGTCGGGCCGGGGGACCGGCGGACACACCTTGTCGGCCCGGTTGCCCGACACCCGGGGGAACAGGGTGCCGTCGGCCAGGTAGGCCGCGATCGCGTCGTCGGTGCAGGCGACCCCGGACAGCGAGCCGGCGTGGGTCGAGCCGTTCTTGCCCTCGATCAGCCGCGCCTGCGGGAACATCTGACGCGCGGTCAGGCTGCCCGAGAACGGCGTGGCGGCGTCGTAGGTCTCACCGATCAGCAGGATCGGCGTCTTCACCTTGCCGCCCTTGACCGGGGCCTTCGCCGCACGCGGGGCGAACTTCCAGTAGGCGCAGGGGCCGTTGAACCACGCGTTGGACCAGGTCAGGAACGTCGAGCCGTTGCGGTAGAGCTTGGCGTTGTCCCGGTTGAGCCGGGCCTGGCTGCGGGGCCAGGGCTGGTCGGTGCACTGGGTGCCGAGGTAGACGGCGGTGCCGTTGTCGGCGCCCGGCGAGGTGTCCTCGCCGTACAGGTCGATCAGGCCGCTGGCGTCGCCGTCATTGACGTAGGCCGACCACGCCTGGGCGATGTCCTCCCAGCCGTAGACGTAGTAGCCGGCGGAGGTGAAGACGTCGGTGAGCTCGTCCCCGCCGAGGACGCCACCGGCGGCGCGGCGGTCGAGGTCGCGAATGGCCTTGAAGTAGCGGGCCTGGACCTGCTTGGCGGTGTCGCCGACGTCGTAGGTGTCGGAGTACTTCGCGAGCCACCGGGTGTAGATGGAGAAGGTCTTCTGGAAGGCCCGGTCCTGGTCCTGGTTGCTCTCGTAGACGCTGCGGGTCGGGTCGACGGTGCCGTCGAGGACGAACCGGCGCACCTGGTCGGGGTAGCGGGTGGCGTAGAGCTGGGCGATGGTCGTGCCGTAGGAGAAGCCGTAGAAGTTGATCTGCTTCTCGCCGAGCGCCTTGCGCATGACGTTCATGTCGCGGACCGTGTCGAGCGTGGTCAGGTGACCGAACAGCTGGCTGCCGGGCGCGTCGGCGCACTTGCGGGCGTAGGCCTTCGACCGGGCGATCCACTTCTTGTAGATCCCGTCGGTGGTCGGACGGTACGGCGGCCGGTCACCGCGGTTGTAGAACCGGTTGCAGGTCAGGCTGGGGCGGCTGGCGCCCACGCCACGGGGGTCGAACCCGATCCAGTCGTAGGAGTTGCCGGCCCCGTCGGGGATCGCGCCCTGCAGGCGGGAGAGCCCGAGGCCGGACCCGCCGGGCCCGCCGGGGTTGACAAGCATGATGCCCTGGTAGTCGGTGTCGGGCGTCTTGTGCCGCAGCCGGGAGACCGCGAGGGACACCGTGCGGCCCTGCGGCTTGGCGTAGTCCAGCGGCACGACGAGCTGCCCGCACTCGGCGCCGGCGGCCGCCAGCCTCGGGTCGTCGCAGACGCCGAAGTCGATGGCCGGAGGGGTGTAGGCCCGCTCGGCGGCGGGCGGCGCCGAGGGTGCCGACGGCGCGCGGAGAGGGGTGTCGGCGGTCGCGGAGCTCGGTGCGGCTGCGGCGAGGCCCAGGGTGAGGACGGCCGTCGCGAGGACGGCCCACGGCTTCTTCATGCGCGCACGGTGCCCCGGATCGTTGCCCCGTGCAAGGAGCTCGCGACACGATCTGCGGTCAAAGAGTGCTCTCGTCGCAACTGTGACCTGGCTGTGATCTGGCCGCGGGAGGAACTGCTGCGGATGGGGCGGACGGGCCGGCCTGTAGGCCGGGTTCTGTCGGGGGCGACCATCCATCTAGGACCGCCGTTGCCGGCGGCCTCCAGCGACCTACCCGTGCACTGGGGCGAGCAGCCCTCCCGGCCGGAGCCGTCGTGCACTGTCTGGTCTTGCTCCGGGTGGGGTTTGCCGAGCCACGCCGGTCTCCCGGCGTGCTGGTGGTCTCTTGCTCCACCGTTTCACCCTTACCCCCTGGTCCGCCGTGGTGGCCGGACCCGTGGAGGCGGTCTGTTCTCTGTGGCACTGTCCCGCGGGTCACCCCGGGTGGGCGTTACCCACCACCCTGCTCTGAGGAGCCCGGACCTTCCTCGGGAGGGCGGGTTCCCCCACCCCCACGCGGTCGCCCGGCCAGCCCGTCCGCGGCGCTCACCCTACGCAGTTCGAGGGGGGTCACGGCCAGTCGGACGTCCTCACTCCGGCAGGGGCTGCTCGGGCAGCGGCCCCAGCCCGGCGAACGCGTCGAGGTACGGGTCGACGTCACCACGGGTCACCCAGGAGCGCAGCTGGTCCGCCGTACGTCGGCTGGTCACCCCGCGGAACAGGTCGAAGCCCGTGGCCTCCAGCACGGTCGGTGCCTGGGCCGGGTCGCCCGCGGTGGCGAAGCTCCAGCCGTCGTCGGTGGACACCAGGGCCAGCGGCGGCAAGTCGGCGGCGGCCTCGGCCAGCTTGTCGGCGCGGCGCTGCCGGACGATCGCGAGGCCGTCGGTGTCGCGAGCGCCGGGCTCGCCGGCGGCCGAGCGCAGGTCCTGCTCGTGGATCGTCAGGTCGTTCAGCGGACGGGTGCCGTGCTCGGCCATGTGGGCGACCAGCTCGGGCGCGATCTGCGACCACTCCTCGAGCAGGCCGGCAACGTCGACGTCTCGTCGCGCGTGGATCTGGCTCTGGGTCCACTCCGGGTTGTGGTCGTCGGGCTCGTTGCCGGCCATCGTGTCCGCGCCGAGGCCGACCATGTGGGACAGCAGGTCCCGCACCGTCCAGTCCGGGCAGGCCGGCACGTGGGTGGCGACCTGCGCCTCGGTGAGGTCCTGCACGAGCGCGCGGACCCGGGCGTGCCCGTTCTGCCACGCGGCGATCTCCCGGGCGGTCTGCTCGTCGGTCATGGACGCGAGACAACCACATCCGTGGGTCGCTCCGGTGGACGGCGGGCGCTGCGGCAGATCACCGCCGCCAACCGCGCGGGGGGCTGGCGACGCCTGGGGTCAGGCGCGGGGTAGGACCACCTGGCGGCGTACGACCTTGGCGTTGCCGGCCCGGTCGCGCACCGTCACGAGCACCGTCGCCCGGCCGGCGGCGACCGACCGCGGCACCCACGCGGTGAGCGTGCTCCTCCCCGCGGCCCGCCAGCCGGTACGACGGCCGGCGAGCACGTCGTCGTGCCGGGAGAGCCGCACCTGGGTGGTCACCTCCTCGCCTCGCTCCAGCACCACCCGCAGCTGGCGGCGCCCGCGGCGGCGGCCGACGTGGGCGCTCACCACGCGGGCGTCGACCAGCCCGTCGTCCTCGTCGGTGCCGTCCTCGAAGTCGAGGTTGACGGTGAAACCCCCGGCGTACCCCGTCGACGTGGAGCCGGTGACCGGGACGACCAGGCTGGCGTCGTACAGCCCGTCGGTGCTGTTGGTGGTGCGGGTGCCGGACTTGCGATAGGCGGAGGTCGAGACGACCGCCGAGTCCACGGACTCCTCGAAGAAGAGCTGGGAGGTGAAGTTCACCTCGGAGTCGTCGGCCAGCGCGACCCGGACCCGGAAGTGCACGTGGACGGTCCGGGAGACGTACCAGCCGGGGAAGACCGTGGTAAAAGTGACCTGCCCGGCGTCGTCGCTGACCTGGTAGCCGCGCAGCCAGTCCACGCCCCGGTTGTCGGGGTTGCCCGAGCCGGACACGTCGGAGTAGGCGCCCTGCGCGTTCGCGTGCCAGACGTCGACGTACGCCCCGGCCTGCGGGGCGCACGCCGCGCCCGCGTCCTGCAGGGTAAGGGTGAGGGTGAGCGGGATCCCGTCCTGCACCGCCCCCGTCTCGCTGTCGGGTCGGATGTCGCTGCGCTCGAGGCGCTCGTCGACCCAGAACGGCCCCTGGGTCAGGTCCGGGGTCAGCGTCGCGCAGGCCGTCGAGGCCGCCAGCGCCGCCCGCGCCGACGCGGTGGGTACGCCGGCGGCCGACGCGACCCCGCGGGCCGAGGCAACCGCGAGGCCTGAGAGCCCCACGAGGACACCCCCGCGGACCACGGTGCGGCGGGTGGGCGAGGAGGAGGTCGACTGCGTCATGGGGGCGACGCTCCTCGGGCCGCCTGTGCGGTCGCTGTGGAGTCCCCATGGGTCCTCGGTGAAGCAGCTCGGGTGTGGACCACGGGAGGTCAGGCCAGGCGGGTGATCTCCACCGCGACCCGCATCGCGCTGGTCGCGGCCCCGGAGTAGATGCCCGAGATCGGCTTCACGTCGTCGTAGTCGCGGCCCACGGCCACGGTGACGTAGCGGTCGTCGGGGGTCTGGTCGCCGGCGACGTCGTGGCCGTGCCACTCCCCGTCCCACCACTCCACCCACGCGTGCGGCTGCGCCGACACGGCCTGCCCGACGACCGGGTCGCGGTCGGGGTGGACGTAGCCGGAGACGTAGCGGGCGGGGATGCCGACGGTGCGCAGGGCCCCCAGCAGCAGGTGCGCGGTGTCCTGACAGACCCCGGCGCGTTGTGCCCAGGCCAGCGCCGCGGGGGAGGAGACCGAGGTGACGCCGGGCCGGAACTCCACCTCGTCGTGCACCAGGGCGGCGAGGTCGCGGGCCACCTCGCCCGGCGTCTCGTGGTCGGCCGCCACCTGGCGGGCCCGGTCGGCCAGGTCGGCCGGGGGCGCGACGACGTCGGAGAGGGTGAGGTACTCCGTCCACCGGTCGGCGACCTCCGGTGCCTCCAGGTCGGCCCAGGTCGCGGCGGGCGCCTCCGGCGCGTGGCGGGCGGTCTGCACGGTCGAGGACGCCACGACCGTCATCACCTCGTGGGGGTCGACCACCTCGAAGGCGGTCACGTGGCTGCCGAAGTAGTCGCGGTAGTCGAAGGTCCACGGCTTCGGGCTCACCTCGACCCGGCTGTGCACGACGATCTGGTCGTGGTTGGTCACCGGGGTCAGCCGGGCCTGGTTGTAGGAGGCGACGGCCTGGCCGTCGTAGGTGTAGTCGGTCGTGTGCACGACCCGCAGCTGCATGTTCATCTCCTCAGCTCGCCCCCAGTCCGGCCCAGCTCAGGGCCTCGGACCCGGCGAAGAAGCGCCGGGTCACCGCCTCGGTCGCGGTCGCGCAGGTGCGCTGCAGCCGCTCCATCTCCGCCGGCAGGTCGGCGGTGACGTCGGACAGCGAGCGGTACTCCAGCTCGGTGCGGGTGCGGCCGAGCAGGCGCTGCGCCTCGTTCTGGATGCCGGCCCGCTGCCCGGTGGCCTCCAGGTTGTCCAAGCACTGCTCGGCCCGGGCCAGGGAGAACACCACCGACCGCGGGAAGAGCCGGTCGAGCAGGAGGAACTCCGCCGCCGCCCGCTCGGTCTCCTGGCCGCGGTAGGTCCGCAGGAACGCCTCGTAGGCGCCGCACGCGCGCAGGGTGCTGGTCCACGGGGTGCTCGACCCGGTGGTCAGCGACGCGGTCGCGACCAGGCGGGAGGTCATGTCGGCTCGCTCGACGCACCGGCCCAGCATCAAGAACTGCCAGCCCTCGTCGCGGGTCATGGTGGCGTCGGCGGTGCCGTTGATCAGGGCCGCCCGCTCCCGGACCCACTGGAAGACCCCCGGCGGGCGCAGGGCGTCGAAGCGCCCGGAGGGGATCGCTCGGTAGGTGGTGTTGATGACCTCCCACAGCGGCACCGACAGCGTCTCCCGTGCGCGCCGGGCGCTCTCCCTCGCCGCGCCGAGGGCGGAGGCGATGGACACGGGCGAGGTGGCGTCGTAGGCCAGGGTCGCCAGGACGTCGGCGAGCCGCAGGCCCGGTGGGGCATCCTCGACCCCCATGATCGACAGCAGCGCCCGACAGGTGTCGTCCTCGTCGAGAGTGGCGTCCTCGATCAGGCTCTGGCTCTGCACGTCGAGGATACGCGCGGTGTCCTCCGCGCGCTCGACGTAGCGGCCGATCCAGAACATCGACTCCGCGATCCGGCTCAGCACGGGGCACCTCCGTCCTGCTGCGGACCCTGCTGCTGTTGCTGCTCGGCCTGCTCGTGGGCCCGCGACAGGGCGGGTCCCGGTGGCGCGGGCTGCGAGGGTGGCGGCGAGGTCGGCGGCGGCTCCGAGGCCGGTACGTCGGCACCGGACCGGGCGTCCCTGGTGTCCGCCGTGTCGTCGGCGTCGTCGTACGCCGCGGTCGCGGCCGCGATGTCGGCCAGGCTGATCTGCTCGGTGGGCGGCGTGGTCGGGCTCGCGAGCACCCAGGTGTCCTTCGAGCCGCCACCACGCGAGGAGTTCACGATCAGCTCGCCCTTGGCCAGGGCGACCCGGGTTAGGCCGCCGGGCAGCACCCAGACCCGGTTGCCGTCGTTGACCGCGAAGGGACGCAGGTCGACGTGGCGGGGCCCGAGCTCGCCGTCGACGAACGTCGGCACCGTGGAGAGCTGCACGACGGGCTGGGCGATCCACGAGCGGGGGTCGGCCCGGACCTTCTCGCGCAGCTCGTCGAGCTCGGCGCTGCTCGCGCGGGGCCCGATGACGATGCCCTTCCCGCCCGACCCGTCGACCGGCTTGAGCACGAGCTCGTCGAGCCGGTCGAGCACCTCGGTGAGGTGGTCGGGCTCCCCGCAGCGCCAGGTGTCGACGTTGCGGATGATCGGCCGCTCGCCGAGGTAGTAGTCGATGATGTCGGGCATGTAGGTGTAGACGAGCTTGTCGTCGGCGACCCCGTTGCCGACGGCGTTGGCCAGGGTCACGTTGCCGGCGCGGGCGGCGTCCATCAGGCCCGGGCAGCCGAGCATCGAGTCGGCCCGGAAGTGCACCGGGTCGAGGAACTCGTCGTCGATGCGGCGGTAGATCACGTGCACCGGGGCCAGGCCCTGGGTGGTGCGCATCATCACCCGGCCGCGGCGGCACTCCAGGTCACGGCCCTCGACCAGCTCGACCCCCATGGTGCGGGCGAGCAGGGCGTGCTCGAAGTAGGCGCCGTTGTAGACACCGGGGGTGAGCACGACCACGGTCGGGTCGGACACCCCGGCCGGGGCGGCGGCGCGCAGGGCGGCCAGCAACCGGCCGGGGTAGCCCGCGACGGGACGGATGCGGTGCGAGGCGATGGTCTCGGGCAGGGCCGCGGAGATGGCCCGGCGGTTGGTCATCACGTAGGACACGCCGGAGGGCACGCGGACGTTGTCCTCCAGGACGCGGAACTCGCCGGCGTTGTCCCGGATCAGGTCGATCCCCGACACGTGCACCCGCACCCCGTTGGGGGGCCGGATGCCTGCGGTGGCGCGGTGGTAGTGCGAGGACGTGGTGATCACCCGGCGCGGGATGACCCCGTCGTCGAAGACCTGGCCCTCGTCGTAGACGTCGGCGAGGAACATCTCCAGCGCCTTGACCCGCTGCTGGACCCCGGCGTCGATGGTCGCCCAGGTGTCGCGCTCGATGACCCGGGGGAGGATGTCGAGGGGGAAGGCCCGCTCCTCCCCGCCGATGTCGAAGGTGACGCCCTGGTCCAGGTAGCCGGCCTGCAGGGCCTCGACCCGCCCCACCAGCTCGGGGGTCGTCATCTCGCGCAGGGAGTGCCGCAGCCGCAGGTACGGCGAGCGCAGGGAGTCGCCGTCGAACATCTCGTCGTAGGCGGGCCCACTGGTGCCGTAGCCCTCGAACATGGTGCTCATGGCCGCCGACCCTAGCGGGGCTCGCCGGCGCCGCCGGGAGGGCGACCACGCCGGCTCGCGGGGGTAAGTTCTGGGGCCATGAGCGGGTCAGGAGCCGACAAGCCCGAGTTCTGGTGGTGCCTCACCCACTCCCGCGTCGAGGGCGCGGACGGGTGTCCCAACAAGGACCGTCTGGGCCCCTACGACACCGAGGCCGAGGCGGCGCGGGCGGTGCAGAGCGCCGCCGAGCGGACCGAGGCCTGGGACGCCGAGGACCGCGACTGGGCCGAGCAGGGGTCGACCCGCGACCCCGCCGAGGCGCCCGAGGACCGCTGAGCCGCGTGCGTCAGCCGCGGCGTACCGCCCGACCACCGCGACCGGCCGACCAGCTCAGCCCGACGCCATTCGTCGGGATGGGCCTGATGACGGCGTCGCTGTTCCTGTACGGCGCCAGCCTGCTGGTGGCGCCGTGGTACGCCGTGGCGGGCCTGCTCGTGGTCTGGCTGGGCTTCTTCGTCCTCTGCCTGCGCTGGTGGACCCCCCACCCCGGACGGCTGCCGTGGGTGGCGGTCGCCTCGATGGTCGTGTGGTTCGTGCTGCTGGTGGGGGGCTCTGCGCTCCTGTGAGGGGCGTGCGGTCCAGGACCCGGTCGCGACCGCGGTGATGCCTCAGCGGGGCCGGACGCTGAGCACCCGGCCCGACCCGTCGGCACCGTCGGTGAGCACCAGCAGACTGCCGCCGCCGAGGCTCTCGACGGTCCGCAGCCGCCCGTACTGGCGCAGGGCGGCCGGGGTCGTCACCTTCTGCAGCCCACCCCGGGCACCGAACTTCATGAACAGGACCCGTTCGGCCTTGAGGGTGGCGACGGCCAGGGTGCCGCTCAGCGCACCCCAGCCGGGGCCGCGCACGAAGTCCGCACCCGACGTCGCCAGGGTCGAGGACCCCGAGCGCCACCGGGCGGCCTGCTGGGGGCCGGGCAGGGACTGGTCGGTCATCGGCACCGACTCGTCGTACCCCGGCACCGGGTCCCAGCCGTAGTTGCCGCC
>Ga0325400_1004347_pt1 | contig 13106 bp, 2 predicted proteins | sample PopdelMetagenome_2_FD_205662 | JGI IMG/M metagenome (GOLD analysis project Ga0325400, IMG submission 205662) | Populus deltoides microbial communities from Bellville, Georgia, United States - Xylem-PdKOR-R1 | ecosystem: Host-associated > Plants > Phyllosphere > Stem > Wood/Secondary xylem...
AAGAAGCTCGAGCGATGTTTGATAACTATCATTTTAATGAATAACTGAATCATCTTTGACTGCGAGCTCTTGGATATGTTTGAAGCTGTAGTACAATTGGAAATAAGTTACATCATAAAATTGAATTTACAACACTCGAATCATGGCCTTAAGGCCTCGAATCCAAACATAATTAGGAGTATAATTCTCCAACTCTCGTCTCGGTCTCGTCGCTTATGATTCACGAAATGAGAACAGGCACCTAAGTGGTCTCTGGCCTGAAATGGATCTTCGAGAGATTTTTTAGCCCATGAGATGTTCTTTCGAGATTTGGTCCAATACATAGTTATTGTAGCTATTTATAAACTAAGTGATTCGTAATTTCTCAAGTATATAAATAAAATAAAACACACATAATTGTGTTTCATGCTTTCAGTTCTGATGAGATAACTTAAATGGCAAGTATGAAATATATATGAAAAAATCCATTTAAAACATATAAAGAGTTTTCAATATCCTTCATACCCTTTGAATAATTAATTACAGCATGTTCCATAATTACATCGCTGAATATACGAAATTTCAGAAGAAAATCGCAGTGAAAAACAAACCTCCATAAAAAATAAAAAATAAAAAGAGGAAAATTTCAGTGTGAATATATTTAAAATTGATAATCAACAAATCATTTTAACCTTGCTCGAAAGAACTCGTTCTTATTAGTTCTAAACCGCCCAATAGTCTCTCCCCTTGATCCCTTCCTTTCTTCATCTGCTCAATCTGATCTGCAATTTTCCTCTCCTATCTTTACAGAAGAAAGCCATTGCGTCACTTTCTCTAGCACTTTGGTAGATCCGGAGGAGGAGGTAAAACAGATTCGTTAGGGCCTTTGCCATTGTCTACAACAAATGCCATCTTAAGTCCCCATGTTGTATGGACTTCCAAATGGCAATGCATGAACCAAACCCCTACATTAATTCAAGAAAGAACATGTTTAAGAAGGGAAGCTAAGAGGGAACGTCACTAATTAATTAAAAACAGGAATGTTTAATTACCTGGATTATCTGCTATGAACCTTATAGCAGTCCATCCACCAGCTGGGACTCCAATTGTGTTCCTCTCCACTGGGTCAGCAAGATTGAATTTCTTTGGGTCCCTCTTTGGATTGAAATTACCTATTCCCCTCCCAACTTCGAAGAAATTGAAGCCATGCAAATGGACAGGGTGGTTTTCAGGAGTAAGCATTCCTGTATCTTGTAGCACTAGTTGGACAGTAGAGTTATAAGCAAGTCTATAAAGTTTTGTTCCATTCACTGTTTGAAAGTTTTTTGGTTGTGTGCCTGTATAGTTGAATGGTGTGGGCGGGTTGCCTGGGAAGTCATCTGTGAAAACACCTTTGATGTTGAAGAAATGAGCTTGAAGGAGAGCAATTGTTGGCATAACAAATGTAACGTTATTGATATCTGCCACAACTCGGTTCCCATTGACACAAGTAGCACAAGGATTGACACCGAGGCCAATGGTAAAAAAGAGAGAGTGATCGATTTTTAATGGGACTCGAGCAGGATATTTTATCGAATTCAAGCTACGTAGAGCATCTGTAAAGTTTGTAGCTACTGGGGTGGCATTTTGCGCTGGAGGGACGGTGAGGGTAGTGGTGGTACTAGCAAGGGTGCCAGAGTAATGTAACGTGGCTGTGGCCGTCACGTTATCAACCGCAATGGGTGCGTCCATGAAGGGTGAGGCAGCAACCAAGTACTTGCCAGAACCACGGTTTGCTGTCACAAGAACGTTAGTGGTTTGGCCTGGGGCTATGACAATGGTGTCGATTTTGAAGGGTTTAACGTATGTGGCATCAACCTCTACAACAGTGAGTTGATGGCCAGCAATCTTAAAGAAGAGCTCTTCATTTAGTGCAGCGTTGATAATCCGAAGCATGTAAGTCTTTCCGGGCCGTACTGGTAAATTATATCCTCCTGCAATGGATAAAATGATTTAGAAAGTTAATAAATTCAACAAATTAGCTAGCTGTTGTTTTGAATATGAGTAACTTGTTTCGCTGTGCTAGCTAGTGTTTAATTTACCCTGTGAGGAGCAGGCTGAGAATGGCCCTGGATGACCATTGATCGTGTGAGCATCTGAGACATTAGGTGCCCTCCCAAAATTCATTGCCTCGTTGATCACAGCTTCAACATCTGATTTCCACCATTCACCTACAATTGGAAAAATGGGGCTTGCTTATTGACTAATGATTATTGTATCCGAACAATTGTCAGCTAATACTTACTTAATGTATGTTTTACTTCGCTTTACAAGGAATGTTCACAATTATTAATTTCTTGAAGGCATACACGAGACTTTTTAAAGGCCTTAAGGTGAACTAGGCTCACCTAATACAATGACTTCTTCCCTGTGTGGTGTAGGAAATGGGTAAGGAACACCTCGCTTGGGCAAGATGACAATACCACCATGGACAGTGGCCCTGAGCCAGAGGATATGTGCATGCCAGAGTAGGGTGCCCCTTTGACCAGTAATGGTGAAATTGTACACGAAGCTCTGTCCTGGCTGAAGAGGACACTGCGTTATGTATGCTGGGCCATCGGCCCAACCTGTCCGCAGCTGTCTGATTCCATGCCTGATCGCAATGGTGAAGACAGCAATACTCATCAAGCCAAAAAATGGATAATGGCATGAAAGGTAGTAAAGTCTGTAATCAACAGCACACTCACCAATGGATGCTGACATTGTATTTGACGTGGTTGACCACCTTCACCAGCACTGTGTCATCTTCCCTGGCAACTAAAGTGGGCCCAGGGAACCTTCCATTGACAGTGACAATGGGCTTTTCTGAACACAGTCTCGTGGTATTTTTCATCACCACCTGCATGAAAATTAAACAGCCGTGAGATAAACCAAGAAGATACGCCAACAATTTTAAAGCTTAACTGTAGTGCTACAGATATATGACGCATCCGTGAAATAAAAAATTCGAGTTTTTGAAACCCTTAGTTGGAGTTCAAAATTATAGAGAAAACTCTCTCTTTTTATAAAAATTCAATAATTCAAAAAAGTGTTCTAAAAACAATTTATAAATTTTTTTAATAGGTGCTAATTTGATCTAAGCTGAAATGAAAAAAAGAAAAATAAAGAAAGATGTTTGAAAATAACTAGAAAATAAAGAAAATTGCTTAATATCTTCTGTGTTTAATTTGACCATAAACTCGTTATAATTAGCTAATTTACATAGAAACAGGTTACTTGAATATGTTGTCCAAATTTTAATGATTCAATGGTCAAATCAAATGTTATGTCATTTCTACAAAAAAAAAAAAAAAAAAAAAAAACCGCGTTTGATTGATGTGTATAGACTTCTTATGAGATTTAAATTTGTCCATCTAGTTAAACAACAAGTTAACTTAATTAAGGCAGCTCTCCCTCAACAACAATTCTACTTTTCTGTTTGATCGCTTCTGCATTAAGAAAGGACAACCATTCTTGTTCGATTCCTAAACATATTTTTTGATAACTTTTTTTTTTTAATTATAGTAATTCGGGTTAGTTTACGTGCACCTTGACTAATATTTCAGAACCCTAAAATTAACGACCAGATAAGTTTTCAGTTTTTTTGAAGTTTGTGACATTCGAATGGATAATCTCTAGAAAATAAATTCAGGATTTAAACAGTTAAGCTATAAAAAAAATTGATAACTTGCTCAACTTAAAGGATGCATGCATTGCAATTTGATACAAATATTAAATATATTTCATGTAAATTCTACAACATTAATTTTAAGCGGCATATAAGTCATAGTCATTGAGTTTATATATCCTAGCGGATGCATGGGAAATTAATGCATGTAAATTAATTATAGATATCGAAATGCACATTTGATAACAAATAACTTAGATTTTCATCCCAAAAAAATTAAATTGTCATTTTTAATAAAGAAAAAAAAACAGGAGAGAGAAATAGTGATCACGATTGATATATGTGCATCGTTTTCTAGTTTTCAAACTTGAAGTCCTTAAGGTGTTTTCGCAGATCATTCGCCAGCTGCAATATTAATATTATAACCAAGGAAAGAAAACTTGAGAATGCAATATTGCAATTGTGCTAGCTAAATATAACATGATTAAGATTAATATAATGTGATTAAGATGTATCAACCATAAGTATAGTAACCAACATTGAGAAACCAGCTAATCTTCTGCCATAGACAGCTCAAAATTGCTTACACTGGTGAAATTACGTGCTCGTTGATCTTAATCTTCTAATTTAGATCATCAATATATAGTCACTTCACCAAGTAATCGTATTATTTTAAATTACTATATATTGTACCTTTCATAATTAACTTGAAGGTGAAGCTCATGCAGAGCTTCCCGGTCAGCCAGAAACACTCAAAACAAGAACAAACGGAAATTAATTAATCATCTTATTTACGAGTACTAGCTATAGCTAGCTTCATTAGAATTTGAGAAGACTGAAATTGGATATTTGCTAAAAGAGCCAGAGATATTGCGTTTTCATGAATATATTTTCATGTGGGGTATTTGGACGTGTCCATATATATAATATAGAATTTGTAACCTTCAAAAGAAGGCATATGCATGGGAGTTACTGAAGAAAACACTATAACTTCAAGTTCATGTGAAGCCAAGATGTTGTTTTAGCCATTTATAGCCAAGAGAAGCAGGATCATGCACATACGACGTGGGCTTTTAGTGATGATCAAATGATGAGCTTAGTACATTGATTGGATGATTAGCTTAGCTAGCTTAAGGGGAATTAAAGCACTGAAACACATTGCTAGGTTAGACCATTACAACTTACATTGAACTTGTAGTGCCGGACCATGGACTCCACAGATGCCGGAAACAGACAAGCCACCAGAACTAGAACACGAAGCCATAGTGCCATGTCGACCATATCCACTAGCTCTCTCTCCCTCTCTACACGAACGAAGACAGAGAGAAATTAATGTTTGTTACTTGTTTGTGTTGGAGCACTAAGGGGTGCCATGTACTTATAAAGGCATTAAAATATTATTACTCCTTTGCTGTCAGGTCGTTTTAGACAATTAGGTAGATGCAAGAGTACTCGAGGGGCAAGCCCTCGGTAGAAACAAGCAGAAAAACAAATTTTATCACAACCTGGAATAAATTTCAATGTTTTTTTCTTGTGGATCACACAAAGCAGTTATATATTCATCAACTAAGACACATTTTGAAGCGAAGCTAGTAGCTTCCCTTGATGCCATGTTTCATTGACCAGGTCGTCGCTCTGCAACTGGGTTTGGTCCAACCGTAGGTGAAGTACACCCGATCCATCTAACATAACAAAAACGTTTCGTTGATTTTCTACCTCATTGAAGTCAAAGGAATGACATGAACAACAACCGAAACAACATAACTCACTTAAAGTTATTAATTAAGCTCTTAACCTTTCACTTAGTGTCGCTATAGTTTATTAATTATGGCATCTCTAATCATGATTAGAACTAAATCTAAGCATCTGATTGGCGAATAAGTATAGCAGAAAGGCTCCACGAACGGGATTCTATTCTATGTCATTTCTTTCTATCCTCATTGCAAAATTTGATAGAATTCATGAGGCTGTAGATTCCAACTATACATAATTTAACCGATTATTTATGAAATTCAGCCATAGTATATAATCATTTTTATTCGAGATGTTTCAAGAAATGTCACATCTATTTAATTTGAAAACAACAGATAGCTGTGTTCTTAACAATTTTAGAAAACTCGGAAACTGTTTTCGAAAAAAATGAATGCAAGACACCGACGTCGTCATAGAATTTGTCAAAACAAAAACTCCATTCCCCATAATTTAACACTGGATGCAGGATAATTTAAAACAAAAAACCATGAATACAATTCTTTTTTACAAAGAACAAGATTTAAGATTCTCAAATTGACGATCCCAATTTGGAATTTATGAGTGGGCAGAAATTTAGGAACTGGAAGGACTATCCTACTGTGCAATTATAAAGAAATTACTGAAGTAAAAAACAAAAGAAAAAAAAAACGGTAGTATATAATTCATTAATGGTGCCACATTTGAGGACCATTTGGATATCCCATGCTACCCTAATAGGTAAACAAAAAAAAAACCAAAACTCAAAAAAAAAATAGTTTAAAAAAAAAATTCAAGTAAACTCAGGCGAACCTCTGAAATCTGGTCTAATCTTTAAAACTTGCAACTCATTAAATCATGGATTTGAATTCAATAAAGAAGTTTAACTCTCAATCAATTTATTTTTGAAGAATGAAATCGTTGAGAAAATATTAATAAAAAAAACTTGCAAAAAAAAAACAACAAAAAAATAAGGATAAAATTTGAAAGAAAAAAAACCTAAGAGCGATGAAATTTGAAAAAAATAAATTAAATGATCTAAAAAAATAGTAATTAAAAAAATGAGCATCAAATTTGAAAGACTAAAAAATTATAGGGGTGAAATCAAAAACTATTTGTAATTTGATTGATTATTTATATATTATAAAATAGTATGGGGTGAAATTGAAAAAAAAAATATAGAGAGGGCTAACCCAATAGAATAAAATCACAAAACAAAACCCTAAAAAAATATAAGAAATAAGAAAACATCATATTAAAAAAGAAAAAAAAATCAAGCAAACCCGAGCGAGCCTCCTAAATTTGGTCTAATCTCTAAAACATGCAGTTGTGAAATCTTGAACCAAAGCTCAATAAAAAAGCTTAACTCTGAATGAATTTAATTTTAAAGGATGAAATTGTAAAAAATATTAATTAAAAAACTTGCCAAAGAAGAAAAAGAAGCAACAAAAAGAATATGGATAAAATTTAACATAAAAAAGTGCAAGGAGGATGAAATTTGAAAAAATAAATTAAAATGATCCAGTCTAGACCAAATAAATAGTAATTAATAGAATGAGAATCAAATTTAAAAGATTAAATATCATAGGGATGAGATTAAAAAATATCAATAATTTGATAGATAATTTATAAATTTAAAAATGACAGGGGGTGATTTTGAAAAACATTGTAAGCGGGCAACTCGATAGAAGACAAAACACAAAAAATAACAAAACAAAAAAAATAGGATAAAAAATACGAAAACATCATAAAAAACCTGGGAAAACCTTATAAATCTAGTATAGCCTCTAAAAGTTATAACCCGTGAGATCTTAAACCTGAATTTAACTAAGAAGCTCAATCATCAACTAATTTAATTTTAAAAGATGAAATCAATTTAAAATATTATTAAAAATATAAAAAGATAAAATCATAGTGGGGTGAGATTGAAAAACATTTGTAATTTTATAGATTATTCATAGATAAAAAAAAATAGTAGGGAATGCAATAGAAAATAATTGTTAGCAGATCGCAAAAAATAACAAAACAAAAAAATAGATGACAAAAAAATTACCTTAAAAAAAAACAAGCGAACCTCCTACACCTAGTCTATCCGCTAAAATCCACAACCCATGAAATATTGAATCCGGTTAAATCATGAAACTTAATTCTCAACAAATTTAATTTTGAAGGATGAAATTGATAAAAAAATATCAATTAAAAAAACATGAAAAGCCCCAAAAAAAATGTAGATCAAATTTGATAGAAAAAACTCAAGGAAGATGAATTTTGAAAAAAAATGCAATTTTAAAAATGATGCCAAAAAAATAAGTAGCAATTAAAAGAATAAAAATTAAATTTGAAAAATTAAAAAAAATCATAGGGGATGAAATTGAAAATATTTGTAATTCAATAGATTATTTATATATTTAAAAATAATTCAACAGATTAAAAATGATAGGGAGTGAAACAAAAAAATATTTTTAATTTGAAAGAATATTTATAAATTAAAAAATAGTAGGGGGTGAAATTAAGAATCATTTATAATTTTATAACTTATTCTAAAATAAAAAAATAGTAATCAAAAGCATAAGGACTAAATTTGAAAAAAAAAACAATTGAAAGGGCTATTCTAAAATTTTACAGGAGCTAACGCAAAATTCAAGGAGGACAAAGAAGAAAAGGAAATAGTCGTCGGTGTCAAACCAACAACTATTATAATACACGTGTTGCACCACAGTATAGAGGACTTTGAATTCTTTTAAACACTACTCCAGAAGGAGCTGTTTGGTGGCCAAACGACCCCACACACGTCGCTTTAACAGTGTTGGGGTCGTACACATGTTGTGTGTGTTTTTTTAAATAATATTAAGTATATAACTATTATAAATTTATAATATTACCCCAAGCAACCTCTGATTCTACAATAAAACCAAAAAAATACTCTTACGAGAGAGTTGCATTCTTCTTATCTTCAAGGACACCAAAGTTTCTAAAAATAATAATAAAAGCACCCCTAAGTCAAAATCATTAGAATTATTTATTCCAATACTAAAGTTGTAATTTTACCTTGCATTAAAAAAATGACAAATATATTCCTATATGATATGTTAAAAATAATTTTGCCATCATGATGAAAAGACAGTCTCACCTCAAAGCTTAACTCATTACTTTCCTTTCAAGGACAGATAAGTAAATACACCATTACAATGAATAGTACATGAGTCTTCGCCTAAGTAGCTTGTGCTCGAGGTTTAGTTTTTTTTTTAAGCAAGTAATGTTATTGTAATTCTGTGGGTTGCCGTACCCATGTAAAAAATCTGCCGAATCGTTTTGCATGTGTGTTGAGATAAAATCCTCGGAGAAGTGTCGGCACGGAAAGTGTATGGAAGTGGTGGGTGGATGATGGATACATGAAAGACTCCTCATATTTTATGGTTGAGGGATGCTTTTCATGGATGGTTGTAGTGGGAAGATTTGTTCTCTGACAGCTATAGATTTTTTGGGGAGGGTAACAGCTCATCTAACCTTTCTTTCGCATCCCATTTATGAGAATAATTACGTAATTAATCACATCTTGGATAACAAACTAATTAAGCTGCTGTAAGTAATCTCTCTGGTAATTATTTGCAATAAATAGGGATTTATGTTTGTCAAGGAAGGTTAGAGAGGCTCATACCCATCAATTCTTAACCAATTAACATGGAAATGGAGCTTTCTATGTCTAATCGCTCCTGTCTGGAATATTTGCAAGATGGCACGAGCAATCATGATCCATGGGGAAAAAAGAATTTAATTAGTAATTCATAACTTCATCATATTATTCCATCCATGTCAGCTAAGCATGACTCAATGTTATAAAAATAAACCATCTAATAGATAATTCAGTGGTAAAAAATTAGAATTAAAAGGTTTGTTCTCTTTATAGTTTTAGGTTCGAGTCATGTGGTTGTTAATATAATGAACACTGGAGACTTACATGGTTGTTAATTTCAAAATCTGTAGGATTAGTCGAGGTGCGTGCAAACTAGTCCGGACATCCACGATAATCAAAATATATATATATATAAAAGAGGATAACATGATTTTTAATAAAATGATTTTTGTTTGGAAATATAATTTAAAATTAAAAAAAAATTAGAAACTTTTTAAAATCACAAGGTATATAGTAATTAGGTTGACATGAGTCAAGGGAAACAAGGACTTGAAGTTGAGACCTTGAAATTAGACTTGTATGGTCGGGAGTGATCCTCTCTTCGTGTCGTCCTCAAGTCTCTCTTGTTCGGAACATCAAAATGTTGACGTTAGGGAATAGTCGGTTTAAATTCACGCATTCTCTTCGGGAAGGAAATCACCGTGCTGATTACTCGGCTAGAAATATTGGGTTCATCTCCTGATTCGCATGGGAGTTGCTTTTATTCGCAGGCAGTTTTTTTTCTTGTGATTTCCTCTTTTATACCCCCCCAAAAAAGCTTGGACCTATATGGTCTAAGGTAGTATAAGGTTATTTTCTAGAAAGAAATGTCCATGCATATGAAAAAACATTATTTTAATATTTTTAAATATATTTAAAAATAAAAATTATCTCACACTCGCTGCAGCTTTGCATGCAAGACTTGGAAAAACATAAAATTAACCTAGGCACGAAGCAAGCAAAGAATCGCCCATCAAGTTGCAAACTTTCGCACCTTGAGTTCATATATGCGGCGTGCCTTCAGGAGTCACTTTCTCCCGGCTGTTAAATATATAGCCACGTTTGCTTTTTGGGCTTTTAGCTCTTAAGCCCAAGAAACACCTGTGGGGATATTGAAAGTTGAGTCTGGGCCAGAAGAAAACGCACGCTTCTTTAAAAAACCCATGGGCCTCTTAGCACATTATGAGCTCTTCTTTCCCTAAGGAAATCTTGCGGTGCACCCAACCAGCTGTGTAATGTTGATGCCTTTCTTTCTTTCTTTCTTTGTTTTTTTTTTTTTTTTTAACTCGCCTCTTTTAAAATTTTAGTTTATGCACAATACTACTCTTGAACAAGGAAAATAAAAAAAAAAGAAAAAAAAGTAATTTTTTGGGTTTAGCATGTAACACACTAGCCCTGTTTGTTTTTACTTTTTAAAATTGTTTTTTAAAAAATTTTAATTTAGTTTATTTTTTTCTTTACTTTAAATTAATATTTTTTTTTATATTTTTATTCATTTTAGACTAAACTATAGAAGCATTTGCTCTCAAAATTTAATGATATATATCGACAAGGATTAATAACACTCAAGATATCAATCTCTACGCTATATAGGAGTATCCAATGAGCCCTTCAAGCATTGCCTGCGAGAACTTTATAAATTATTAATAACGGGTCGAAATAAATACAAAAAACAAATAAATAAAAAAGCCCATAATAAGATTGCTTTGCAAGACAATAGGGTACATTTTCTAGGCCAACACGACAAGAAAGGCAAGAAAATATAATAGAATAAAATTGGTTTAGTTTTCGTAGTGTTTTTTTATTTTAAAATATATTAAAATAATATTTTTATTTTTAACATCAACAAATTAAAATAATTTAAAAATATTAAAAATACATTAATTTAAAATAAAAACCAAGAAGTTTTTTAATCGTATTTTTAAAACGTGGTGTCAACACTGCCTGACCTGGGGATTGCCCTCACCGCCACTTATAATCAAATGGACCATCTGTTTGGAAACAAGTTAAGATCGGGCTCTGCCAGCTGTGTAGAAAGAGACCGGTTGCTTGGGACCAGGCTAATCGATGCAGCCAGAGATTCCATGCTGTCTCGAGAGAGACTTGTCGAGAATGACAAAGACTCCAAGACCAAAGAGGAGAGGGTTATTACCTGTTATGAAGAATATGTAATAACAAATGAATAATCTCTCTCTTTCCTTGGTTTTTCTGGTTCTGTGTTTCATGGGAAGACTGCAACATCCAGGAGCTGGCAAAGTCTTTGTTCACGTCTTGATTTTGCCTTCTTTTTTAAATAATGGACGCCTTCTCCGGTCCACACTAGGCATGTCACTCCAGACCACACTGCAAGTTGAGTCCTAGTACCCACAATGGGATTCTGCAGTCCTTTGTTCTCAATATTGTAATAATGTTCATTTTTTATACTGAATTTGGTCCCCGAGAAATCCCTTACATCAATTGAGTATTATAAATGAATTTCACAAATGAATCTTGAAAAAATAATTATTAAAAGTAAATCTAGGAAGAACTTCTCGATAAAATCAACTTTTGTCATTCATTTTACATGAAATACCTTACAAATACACATATTTCGTTGTGTAATCTCCTAGTACTACTTAAAAATTCTAATATTTGAACTCATCTGACTCGTGTCATGTCCAATTTGCTTGTTATTATGAGCAATGTTATAAAACACAATAAGCCCTTGGTTTAAAGTATTATATGAATTTAAAATGGTATTGTTTTAAAAATATAAAAAAAATTGAATCCCTTCTAAATTTTAATTTTAATTAAATGATAAATTAACTTGTTGAATTGATCATGTTTATTCAGGTCAATTCTTAACTCAATTCAATATAAAATCAAATAAAATCAAATTTTAATAAATCATCAAGTTATTGAAATAATTAGTGTACCTTATCATATTTAATTAACATGGATGATGAGAATGACTCCTTGTCAAGATTCAAATGGTGTTTTTATTTAACATGAAAAACATGAAATATATGCTTTCCATAAGGTGCCGCGGCAAAACTCCCAAGCAAAAACACTCGAAATCTTTAGTATACGAAAAAGAAGCATGTTAATTAGTATTCAAAATATCGCTGTGCTAGTGCAAAATAAAACAATTGGATTCCTTTCTTCCTCGTACAAAATCGCTCATAGTGGTGATAAATTAAGTAATATTGTAGTTATCTAAGCAGGTATAATACAGAATATGCAGGGACCTCGCACGCATGTACTGCAACAGCTAGGAGTGGACTGGTGGAGACCCTTGAATCCATCGTCATCCAAGCTGACGGCCTCTACTATCTCCGTCAAGGAAGTACATATGCGTACGGCAGGTTCCTTAAAGGGAAATGCGTATTTAGTTTGATCGAGGGGCTGGCTTTGCACTGAGAAATTGTGTAGCGTTTGCTTTGCACCTTTACTTTACTGGATGCAATGGCAGCAAAGAAGAGCAAGATTCGGTAAGGTAAGAAGACAGTATCTTTTTGGGCACTTCCTATTTCTTCATGTGTGTAATGTTTTTGCATATAGAGGTTTTTGCAACCTTAAAATTTTTGGAGACCTGAACCAAACTAATTAAGTTCCTGACTCAATTTAGTCACTCTTCTTTTACATGTTAGAGATTTAGCCACTCCCCTTTAACCTTTCTTTGGAACTAGCTTGCTTCATTACCTCACTGAAATCTTACCATGATCTCTTACACTTTGAAAGAATGCCACTAATTCCTAGACAACACCTTCCTCTTATAATTGAACATGCAACCGACCTCCTAGCACCATTACTCACTGTGTGCGCACACAAACATAAAGCTGGTGTGGCTGGTTTTTCTGCTGACATTCAAGCACACACCAAGTTTGTTTTCTGAAATTACCCATCTTGTTCTAAAGATCCTTCGATCACTGCAAGGAATTAAAAGTGAAAGGATGGAAGCAACCTCGTCATCTTAATTGTTTGGTTTCTTATGTTCGTATTTCCACATGATCAACTGATCAAGCAGTCAAAGAGTATACTTCAGTTGAGACCAGTTTATGTGGTTGTCAGCCTCTTGAGCGACTGTCTATTCATTAATAC
>Ga0325400_1004348_pt1 | contig 13105 bp, 7 predicted proteins | sample PopdelMetagenome_2_FD_205662 | JGI IMG/M metagenome (GOLD analysis project Ga0325400, IMG submission 205662) | Populus deltoides microbial communities from Bellville, Georgia, United States - Xylem-PdKOR-R1 | ecosystem: Host-associated > Plants > Phyllosphere > Stem > Wood/Secondary xylem...
TATACCGAGAATTAAGTTGCAGAACTATAGTTGACCTCTCTTGGATTGCTGATTTACGGCAACCTTCAGAAAATCCCAAGTAGAGATGATTTACGATTAGGGATTTACTATGAGCATTTAAATAAATGTTTTAGAAGTGTCAAATAATCATCTCAACCCAATAGTTTAAGAATATTATTTTTTAATACATTTCTTTAAGTGAAAGCTTTTTAAATTTAAAACTTATACAGATTCACGTTACCTTATATTTAATTTTTTATCAAATAAAAGGGGATGATGAGATTCAAACTTAAAACTATTTGGTCATCAAGGCTCTGATACCATGTCAAAGAACTATTTTAACTTTATAATTTAACCTGTTAGGTAAGATTTAAAATATAATTTATATTATTTTTAACTGAAAAAAAAATCATGAATGGAAAAAAATCATGAGTGGAAAAAACTATGATTGGAACGGGTAACCATCCAATCCAAGAAGCTGGATCAATCGAGGAGACGATGTCGTTTGAAGTACGCAACGACCACAGGAGATATTATCCAATAATTGAAGTTGAAAGATTCGGCGGAGAGATAGATATCAAAGATTTTTGCCATTAACGTGAGAGATTGTTTATTAATAAAACTTGAATAAGTCAAAGATTCAATCAATCTCGGTGTGTGCCTATGTATTTATTTGTCTATATAATATCAAAGATTTCAAGTTTTATTTTAAAAGTAGTTTTATATTTTAATTTCTTATTGTATTTCAATTTCATGTTTGTTTCTAATTTATTTTACATTCTAGTTTATGTATTAATTCTTGATACTCATTGTTGAATTTGACTGTGTATATTTTTATGTAAATAGTTAGTTCAAAATGTTGTTTCCCTCTTTTAAAGAGTAATTCTAGCTTGCTTCATATATTAGATGTTGATTGTTTTCCATAGTAAAAAATTTTTTATTAGAAAAACTTAACATTTATCATTGCATTTTACACCTTTTTATTGTAATAAACTAAAATAAATTCATCATTGAAGATCTTAGCGTGTGTGTGTATATATATATACACACTGCCGCTCCGTCTTTTTTATATTCAAAATTCAATATCATAAATGCATATAGGTATATCTAAATTGCAAGTTAGTGTTTCACTCTATGTTTGATATGTGCATACACCATTTTATTTTTTGTTGATTCATAAATAATAGTCAAATAATAGATACTCATATAGATACTCAAAACTCAATTGATAATTTATAAATATCTAAATTTTTTATTTGATGGGTAATGAATAGGGTATGGATATCAAGAAATTCAACTTGTGGGTACCCATTGCCTCCCCTATTTATAAGCCCATTCTCGTGTATAAACCAAAAGGAAAAAATAAACTTAAGTTCCCTGATATTAACAAATCATTTGTTTAATTAATATCATGTTCATTGGCCATTTGGTTTACAAATGTTATACAGAGACTATGTTTGATAATGTGATAGTTGTTATGTTTCCTCCAAACCACCAAAATTAATTCTTTGGTTCCAACTAAAACACAATTTTAAAGTGTACGACCCATTAAAAACTGAGGTCGAACCATAGTTTCACATGATGCATCTTGCTTCAGCTTTTCCTAAGGTCATACCTCAATTATTCCTTTCCCTACCAACAACTTTTGAAAAAAAAAGTGAAAGAACTGTTGTGATTGGAGACAGAACAAAATACCCTTGTTTTCTTCCCAAGAACTCTTGTTTTCTTTAATATATCTATTTGAAGTCCTAAGGCCATCAGTTATGTCTACCATGTTTCTTCTTCTTTAGTGTGTAGAATGAAATCTTGAGATCAAACCTCAGTTTATTCTCTACCAACCAAAAACTTTGCAAAAGAAAAAAAAAGAGTGAGAAAGAACAGTTGTTAAAAAACTAGATCAAATTACCCTCATTTTTTTCTAATAACCCTCATATGTTTTTCATTAAATTTGCTTTTCTTTTCTCTTCTTCTCTTGTGTTAGACAAACTTATCAATTACATTGTCATTTATGTCAATAGATCTTGGTAAGTAAACATTGTGAAGTAATTTTTCCCTTTTTTATTTCACTTATCTCAGATGTTTAGTTATTGTTTCTCATGCTGAAATGATCATCTTAACAATCTCTTCACAATAAAAATCAACTCGGAATTATATATAAAAAAACTAGTTAATAAAAAAATTAGTTATTTTGTTTGGTTACAGTCCAAAATATATCAATAACAAAAAAAAAATCGTTCAAAAAGATGTTTATTGGTTTCTGCCCCAGAAAACTTAACAAGGGAAAATTGGATCAAATCAACTCGGAATTAGCTCAAATTTGATACTCTTATTAATGGGGTCCTGATCGCATCACATATTAAGTTTGGGGTCAATTGGATATCGTTTGCCTTGGTTTTTAATTCTGGGTCTAATCAGGTTTGATTCATAACGTCTTTGTGTCAGTATAACAAACCTTATTATAAATTGTTCAAACTTTATATTTTTTCTATTTGGGTTGATATCGCACTTTATATGAAATTTTATCTCAATTGGACATCATTTACTTTAGGTTCCAGATTCAGACTTGTCTTAAACGAGTATGTTTTGTGTCAACTTTTAAAATTCGCTTTCTTTCTATTGTTTTCGTTTCTTGCAGTATATTTCTAACATATTTAGGTGTTGTTTCATCATTTTTGCATATTTCCTTTCTATTTTTATTCAAGTCTTCAGTTTCGTTCGTATTTCGGATAGATTCGCTTGCTACTTGCGAGACTATCATCGCAATTTTGTTTTTGCTTGTTTTCTGGTTTTTATTGCTTCTTGAGTCATATATATATATATATATATATATATATATATATTTGGATTGTGCTGCTAAGTTGGTTCTATTTGGTGTTGGTTTGAGTTCCGCAAGAACAACAAGAAGGTGAGATAAGAGGTGTGAGATTGTGAGGATATTAAGAGTGTTTGAGCGAAACATAAGCGATGTGAGGATTTTTTTTTCCACTAACCAATTTTTGCAGGTACTATCATATCAGATCAAAACAACACACCACCCCCTCCCGATGTAGAACTTAAATTCCAAATGCAAGCCATGACGAAGATGACGGAAAGCATGAATTTTGTGATGGGGAACGTGTGTGACAGACTTGAGAAGGTGGGAAAACATGGAATCGTGGCAGGGACATATACCCAAGATGTGAGAAAGGTTGGGGTTGAACCGAAATCAAACAATGACAATAGGGCCGAAAGGTCAAAGTGGGTTGATTATGAGGATTTTGAGGACATTGATGATATTGCTGATGGTGGTTTTAAGGATGAGACCATAGGATATCAGGAAGGTTTTCGGCATCCTAGAAACCGAAGGGATTTCATGTATTTTGATGAGGTGCTATGGAAAAAGAAAAGGCAGATTCAAAAGGAGATGTGGTATCAAAGGGAGAGAAATAAAGAGATTAGTGTTCTAAAAAAAGAATCCAAGAGTTTATCCCGTATTCTATGGGAGATAAAGCAAGAACTTGATATGTTAACGGCAACAATCAATACCCAGCAAGCTTCAGAAAGAGAGGAGAAAAAAGGTTGTCGTGATGATATACAAAATAGAACGGCTGCAACTTTCATCCAAAGTTGTTAGCGATGATTATTGGCAAAAAAAAGGACTTCAAAGGCTTCAAAAGGAGGCTAAGGAATTTTCCATTCAACTTGTTGGTGATTCAAGAATGAATCATTTTGAAGAGAGAGGGAATGATACAATTCAGGTAAGGTCAAATTCAGATTTTGATGTAAAATGTGCAACTATCTAGTTTTACAACAACAGTCATAATTTTCAATTCGACCGTTGGATGGGACTGAAATGTTACAAGAAGTCTCCTGGCATGTTGTCTTACCTTGGGTTAAATTTTCAGATCAATCGAAGTTCGGGAAGGCATTGAAATACGGGTCAACAGAGGTTGTACGAATTTTATTATTTACTTCCTTTTGACTTGTGGACTTCCTATTTGGCTAGGATTCTTTTTCTAAAAGGATGTGGCAGCTTATTTTGAGAATCTCCTAATTCTTCAAAGATCTTTAATGGGCTGCAACATAATTTCCATGTATGGCAAGGATTCATAAATGTTTCAGAATCTTTTTTTTACAAGGATTCCATATTCATCCTAGCTACAAAAAGGAAAGAAGATTTCAGAATTAATTCTACCTTCAGATTTGATTCTCCTATATTATACGAGACTTCTAAAGGACAACAAATTTGATCCTATCATATTTAGGATATTAAATTCGTATTTATTATTGTTATTATTATTTTCTTCTTAGTTTAGGGTTTATTTATATTATTTGGGTTTAATTGTAAGTGGGCATCATATAAGTCCACATAAGGGGTCCATTAGGGTTTATTTTAGTTTGGAGTCACTATAAACAGGGGCATGATTAGACATGTAAGGTTAGATAATTCAGATTAATAAAACTTCTTATTTGCTGCACTTTGTGTGTGTGTTGGTGAGATAATCTCTCTTTCATGGTTCTCTAAAGAACTTAAAAACAAATTATCGAAGAACAACTATCTTCGTAGCATCATCCTTATACTTCTCTTTCGCGAATTAATATTCGTTGGGTGGGGGTCTCCGTTTCTAATAGTGTTGGTGCTTAGGTACAAGTTATCTTTGTGTCACACTCCTATCAAACCTGATTTACTTGGCTTTCCGGGAATTGGTGTCTTTGCGTATGGGTTGTGTGACCATGTGATCACGAGGTTCGCATCAAAAGATCTGTCATCTTTTTCTATCTCTTTAAAATCAACAATAAAAATTTATTACAGTTTTTGGTTTTTATGCATGTGTGTTAGTTACATTGTATTTATCCTTTAAACTTTTAATTTATGTGATTGCATGAATGAAAGTTGCTCCCTTTTTTTTCTATGGTAAAGTAAGAAGAAGAAGAAGAAGAACCCAAACAGTGAGTAGAAACAATAGATAAGGGATTGTCAGACGGGTGATCAATTTTTTTCTTCATGGATCCTTAATTCATAGTTATATTTTTTAATGAATTCAATCATGTGGTGTTCTTGATTGCTTGGTTTACTTTAGGTTTTTAGGCTGGTTTACCTTAGATTCCATTCTTTAATAATGATGTTCTTTCTTTGTATTTGCTAAAGCTAGATGTAGTTATTGGTTGTTTCAATCTCAAATGCTTTTCTAGTGGTAATTTTAGATGACATTCCCCTGCTTGTTATAGGCTTATTTTATGCTCTTTGGAGGAACTATATGTTCATTGCTGGTATTTCTCCTTTTTGTGCTTAGACTGTAATATATTTGGTTGTCTTTAGTTTACTGCTTTTTTAATCTATTGTGCTAATTTGTGTGAACCTTTCCCCTATTTATTATGTTATTATGTCTTTTAATGATTTGACAATACTAAACTACATCTCTTCTATTAACAACCTTAATTATATTTAACAAAAATTAAATTCTTGAATTATGAAGTAAAAAACTAATGAAACTAGGAACAAGAACATACGCTACTATAATACATTATTTTAATTCTTAATACTTCTTATTTACTTTGAAATTATTATGTAAATAAACATAACATTCATTATTATTCCATTGTTGTATAAATAGATTTTTTTTATTCATACTATTTATCTTTTTATTAGGCATTGTATTCAAAAATAGAACTATTGTCAATAGTAATCCATACTTCACAAAGTCTAAATTATACAATACAATCAAACATTGTTTACTCTTCTAATTAATGATTAGATTACACTTACAACATTAACTACATAATTGTATGTTTAGAAGTAGCTTATCAAAAAAAGCAATGAAAAGTTCTTGAAGTAAAGATAAAGCTTCTTGGACTAGAGAAATGTCTATGATATTTGCATCAAAACTATTAAGAAAGGCATGATACCAAACATTTATTTTGACAAAGTTGGATGAAAATTTATGATAACTGTCTTCAAAGAGTAGACTGAGCATGCTTTCATCAAATCACAATTGTAGAAAAAATGGGATGGAATAAAAAAGTATTAGATGGTATGAAAAAATTAATATCTAAAACTAGAGTTGGTTGGATTGGTGAATTTAGAGTCTATTTCTACAACTGATGATTGGTGGGAAACAAAAATCCAGGTCAGTTGTTAGTATCTTCATCTTTTCAATTTCATTTGTTGTGTTAAAGTATTTGATTTTCCTTTCTTTTTCTACATTTCGCTAAAGGGTTGAAGAATGATAGTGCATCAAGCTGTTCGCAAGGGCCAACTTGATCCTCTTCCCCGGGGATCCCAAATGAGGGAACCCTAAGAGAGCCGCCGACTCCAACTATCATCCATGTGCGATCCATACTAGATCTAACCAACTACCCATCCTACCTCCTCTACGTTCTTGACAGCCTATCTTTGTCTCGGTAAAGTCTTTCAATGGCATGTTTCGTTCCTCTTCCCCATTACTTAGAAAAAGTGAGTCACTAGTTCAGGTACAAGATACTATCCTTACACCCTGGACAATTAGACATCTAACCCGTAATTGCAATGACCCAATTGCAAGAGCGGAGCTCTACCAACTGAGCTATATCCCCCCGAGCCAAGTGGAGCATGTATGAAGGAGTCAGATGCTTCTTCTATTCTTTTCTTTTCTTTGGCAATACATTAAGTTTCATTAATTATATTTAATTTTTCTTATGTAGAAAATAAAAGGAGCAAGAAAGTTTAGGTATGCTATTATTGAGCCATCATTGTGTGGAAAATATGACATAATGTTTAGTAACATTATGGCTACTAAACAATTTGTTTGGGCTCCCTCTCAATGAATGTTGTCTGATAAAGATGGTGGAGATGATGGATTGTCGAGCAATAATAATGATGATATCAATCTAGATAAAGAACTGAACTGGTGATTTAGAGGAGAATAATATTTCTAATTTTATTGATGATGTGAGTAACATGATAGCTTGTTTTAATGTTGCAAATAGCAGTAACAACCATAGTATTGGCAGGAAAAGAGAAACATAATATCTTACACCTCAAGGTGGAAAATAAAGGGTTTTGAAATGAGAGCACAATTATTTTTATGTTAGGATCGACTGGTTGATAACGTTTCAACAAAAAGTGATTGCACATCCACTTTTAAAGATAAGAAAAGGGTATAGCATCAAAAGGTGATGAAAAAGGTTCACTTCATAGATGGAGTTCACATTGGTAGTGAATTGCACATTTTTGCCACTGATTTTTTTGTATAAGAAGCAAAAAGAAGATATGATCATCAATGGATGATATTGATAAAAAGTTCTCTTAACTAAAATGAATTGTTGAATGAAGATCAAAGAGTTAGACCAAGAGGTGCAGTTCTGTCTTTTTAACTTACTTATGTCATTGTATTTTTCTTAGATAATGTTAGAACTGACTTTTATTACATAATATGAGTTGTTTCTATGTACATATATTTCTCATTTGCTTGTACAATGTGTGTTCTAACTATGATATTTGAATCATATATATGTAATAAGTGATTACAATGTCTTTACTATGCTGATAACATTAGGTATTAATGTATGTTTGATATGCTTTATAAACCATATCTTAATGTTAATTCTTTTATAAAAAAAAAATAGTTTGGATAAAATATAGTGTTGTTGTTTACTGTATACTTTTAATAAGAGCGTTATGGCTGGAGTAAATCATAGTGATCGCATTGCATTGTGAATATGTTGTAGTTGTTGCGTTAATTTTTCTTTGTTATAGTTAAGCCAATCTTTCATTGTGTGCACCACAATTTCAATTTCCTTAATATAGTTGTTGTAACATTAATGTAATTGTCTTATTATTGTGTGTGTATAAGAACTTGATTACCTAACATTCTAATGGTTAGAACTGTAGAATTTCTAGTGTTATTGCATTTGAGGAGCATTCGAGAAGAACTTTAGGTGAAAATAGTAAACTTTAAAAGTTAGTTTGATAATTTTAACAACTGATATTCAACTATGTTTACTCATGCATTCATTTGTAAATAAATTTGAGTTTTAAGAGTAGTTGCAATATCACTTTCAAAATTATTGTTTCATATTCATAAGTAAACCATTTAAAAGTTGGTTTGAAGTTTGTTGTATAATATTCTCTTTTAACCTATACAAACAAGTTACACTTTTTTTTTTGAATAATAATTGTTATCATTATCATAACTCAATTTTTTACTCCTATTTTTGCCACCCTTGGTTTCAAAGCCCAATTCTTATCATCTATATGGGTCTAACACTTACTCTTTCAACAACCTCAATGAAACCTTTTTTTTTTAGGGATAAGATTTATTTTTTTACGTCTCTTTTTTAAAAAAGGGATCAATGTCCAAATTTAAAAATCAAATATGGGTTATGCTCTATTGTTATGAATTACAACAAAAATTCTATTTTAAGACTTAACACCAACATCTTTGATGAGTCTCCTATTTTTAGAGACTGATGTTATTTTCTAACATGTATAAAGACCAATGTCAGGTTTTTCACAAAATAATTAGAAATTATAAATAAAAAATATAAAAAACAATTAGGATAATTAATGGAAATCACAAAGACAAATATAGAAGAAAACACATAGTAATTGTAACATTTCATGAGAAAAGATGTTGTAAGAGTAACATTGTTCTTCCTTTAAGCATAATCAACCCCTTACTTAGATCTCTGGAATCAATGCATATTTTAGGATCCCTAGTTTCTTTAACTTACTAGGTGGCGACTCCAATTTTCCATGATGATATACATATTTTTCCCCACGATATATATTTAGTCTCGACTGATGTTAACCAAGGTGTGACAATCACAGTTATTGAATAATGCAAGTCTACTGCATCACTTTTGATTGTTCATTGATGGTCATTTATTTGTACTACAAGTGAAAGTAACTAGTGGATCCAAACACTGTATTTTAATGAATACAAGTTTGAAGTACCTTGCATTTAAAACGTAGCAAGTTAGATGTTTTTTTGTGATGATTGGATAATGAATACAATGCCTATATAGTTTAAAATGTTATGAAATTTATTATTTTATTTACTTAATATTTAATGTGTAAGTTAGTTTGACAAATTTACACAGTAATTAAAACATCTTTCAAGTTTCAAATATCATATCGGTATAGATTTTATCTATGGCTTGAAGGTAGCTGAGGTTTTGAGATGAGAAAAAAAGGTTCAAGGTGGCTTTCTTTAAAATGTCAGCTAGCATGCTGGATCAAATCCAAAGGACTAAAATCGACAATATCTATAAATGTTGAGATTATTTGTGATGTGCATTATATTTTAGTCATAAAACTTATGAAAAATATTAATGAAAAAACAACATAAAAGTAAAAATATTGAAAATAAACCACCAAAAAAATCAAAAATATTCAAGAACAGTGTAAAATATATTGTCAGGGAAACTTAGACAATCATAATAAATCATTCTCAACCAATGTTATTACATTTTATAAAACTAATTGTGTATTACATATATTTTCAAACAAGCCTTGATACTTATAGGAAAGTAATATATAGTTATATATGTTACTACTATTTTTTATTATTGGTTAAATATTTAGTTCTTTATCAAACCCTATATTATCTCAATTTTTTTAGTTATGGAGTTATTAAGAAAATATATCTCACAACTTCGAAACATAAGTAAACAATTATGTTTCATTATTATCATATTTCTAATAAAATTTTCTAATAAATCATAAATTAGTTTTTTATCAGTTATTTTGCTTTAAAAATAATTAATGGAACAAAAGTCTCTTATAATTTATTCTACTCATAAATATAATAAATTATCTATCATTGTAGATTTGAATGCGCAATGGCTTATGCTCTATTTGATAGGGATTATGATAATATAAGATAATGAATTGTATTATTGATTATGTTAATTATGGTAGTGACAGCAGTAGCGATAGATGGCAGTATAAATGATGATAATGATAATAATTATGATAACGACGATGACGACAATGATTTTGATGAGAAAGGTGGGTAGTTTTGGAGGAGAGAGTCTAATCGTTTGTATTATGCATGGTCAAAGCTCTCTCTCTCTCTCTCTCTCTCTCTCTCTCTCTATATATATATATATATATATAATATATATATATATATATATATATATATAATGTGTTTTTCCCCTTAAACTTCCTTGAAATGGTATATATAATCCCGAAAAGAACTTCAGTTTCGGGTTGATTGTGGGTTTTGAAGGTAATTTTTGAGTTTTTAGAGACTATGAATATGTTTTACAAGGTGTTTATGATTTTTTTTTTGGAATGGGCTTTTCTTGGTCTAAAACAGACTAGCTTGATTTTCCGGCGACCGGAGGTTGTTGAAATCTGGGCAGTGCAAGCGACGCGTCGTCTACCTTAACGTGATAGGTGACGTGTCGCCTACTATTTTTTTCAAAGCATTTCCACTCCTTAATAAAATTAAAAAATAAGACCCAGGCACGTGAGTTGCTCCAAGGCCATGCGCATGGCCTTTTTTGGAGGTCCAAGGGCTTTAGGCCTTCCTAGCCCGAGAGACTGGGCCTCCTTTTTTTTACTTTTTTATCCATTATAATTGCATTTTTTTCTTGCTTATTTTTTCCAGATTCATCACTTAATATTTGGTTAATTGTTAATTGGGCAACATAAGTTGTTTCAGTTTGATTTTTTTTCCAATCACTTTGATATTCTGTTGGTTTTTTATTTTATAGGTGTCTATTTTAGATATAAAATTATAAAAATAAATTGTTAGACTCAATTGAGTCCATAGCCAGAATCACAGGTTTGACTGATTAACTTTAGCTGAGTAGGGATCAAGCTTGATAAATTTTTTTGGTGCATAGATAGTTCTCAATTTATTTAATTAAATATATGCATGAACTTTTTAGATTTTGTTTGCCATTTTTTATGTACAAAAACACATTGTAAAAGTCTGCATATACACTTTTTTAAGAAAGAGAAATGTTCGACTTACGGCGAAATGCAAGTCAAATAGCTAGGACAATATATTAAAACATGTAGGGTTTTCTATATAGCAATCAACAGTGAAAACCCTATTTTGACATTATTTGCACAAGTGATTTCATCTTTCTTCTTTGATTTTTTTTTGAATCAATGTTTTTGTTTTTTTTATCCTTTGATACTAGACTTGTCTTTGATTTAGTTATTCCACTCTCATGACACGGATTGCGAGTTTGGTTGGTTTACCTAGTTGACTCGAGTTTTTTTTCTTAATTAACTTTTTTTTCAATTTCATCCTTTAATATTGAATTGATTGAGAATTAAGCTTCATGATTTGTTTTGTTTGCTTTCTATCTGGTTATTCTAGTCTCATGTCCCGATAATAGTGTTAAACAGGTTAACCTGAGTTGACTCATTACTAGATAGATGGTCCACGCTACACCATGAGCCAACCCATATTTGTTCTACCATAAGTAAAGGAAATTAAAGTGATGCAATTGTTCCTAAAGAAGCAAAAACATCAAGACTCGGGTCATTGAATTGATTGGGTTTAATAAGCTTGGATAATTTCAATAACAAATAATGCAACGACAACATACAAACTATCAAAAAAATTGACAACAAAAAAAGGTAAAAAAACTATCTCAAGCTCATCCGGGTTAGCATATCAAATCCATGACCCAATCATGATACCAAGGTAACCCCGTCAAAAGCGAATTGAATAAAGTAATGAACTTTAATTTTTAAACAACCCATTGTCGAATGGCAGAACTAAAAAAAATTATAAAAGCAACAAAAAATATTTGAGTCAATTCATGTTAACATTTTAACCTAGTGACCAAGAGCATAGAATTGGGGTGACCCTGTAGATAAGAAAACAAAAACAAAGTTCAAAGATTAACTCACAATAAATCAAATGTTGAAGGATGAGATTGGAAAAAAAATCAAATTTAAAAAAAAATCTACAAAAAAACTAAAGTTAACTTGTGATAATATTTGAAACATGTTACCTTTATCATGAGCTTGAGACTTACAACATAGTAGGCAAATCCTAAAAAATAATGAAGTAAATTCTCAACCACAAAAATGATGATGGATGAAATTGGCAAATAAAAAATGGCAATCAAAAAAGGATTAAAAAATATCAATAAAAAGAAAGGAAATCAAATTTGACATAAAAATAAATCAAAATCAAATGCTAAGGGATGAAATTGAAAATAAAATTCAATTAGAAAAAAGAATAAAAAAGAAATAAATAACAATTAAAAGAATGAGAACAAAATTTGATATAAAAAATAAATAAAACCAAATGATGAGGGACTAAATTGAAGAAAAAAATTAATAAAACAAAATAGAATAAAAAAATGATGATTAATTGGATATAGAAAACAAATGAAATGATACTTTTGTGTTTTGCCAAGGAGAAAAGAGAAAAGGGAGGAGTTTTAATCCACTGCCTACATTTGAAGATCTCGATGTGACTCTTCCAAAGCCGCCATGGAAGGCGGTGTTTGGTCCTCAAAGGAGCTTGCATACACTGCTCGAAGGGCACAAGAACCCCCAACTTGTTGGCTCATGTGCTACATGCGCTAACAATTTTTTTTTTCACATGTTAAAAGACCAGATTCCTTACTCCACTTGATATTAATGAAAGAAATAAGGATGAAAAGACTAAAAATCACATTGATGCAAGTTTTAAGTTCTTTACTTCTAAAGGTAATTGTACTCATTTTATTGTGCCCAAAACATAGGTATCCTAAACTCACTACCATAAAGTGTGCTTGAAACTAACAAATTCTAAAGAAATTATAATATTCATTCAATAAAGATCATAGAATTTGACTTATGCATTTATGTTTTACACACCATGATTTCTTAACAAATAATAGATCTTGTTCGCAAATTCCATAATAATACATCACCTTCCTTCATAAAAAAAAAATTAGCCAAAAATTACAACTCACATTACCTATCTATAACCAATGTTTTCTCTCTTTAGTAATCCTCATAGCTCTTCTGCATATTTTTCCATTCGGGTTTGAATATACATCTTTTCACCTTTGTCATTAATTTGCTCTTTACTTACTGCAAAGTCCAACATGAAGTTGTCATGGGCTTTCTCCTTCATCTTCTCAAATTCATGTCCACCAATAGAGGCAATTTTATGAAAAT
>Ga0325400_1004350_pt1 | contig 13104 bp, 8 predicted proteins | sample PopdelMetagenome_2_FD_205662 | JGI IMG/M metagenome (GOLD analysis project Ga0325400, IMG submission 205662) | Populus deltoides microbial communities from Bellville, Georgia, United States - Xylem-PdKOR-R1 | ecosystem: Host-associated > Plants > Phyllosphere > Stem > Wood/Secondary xylem...
TGCAATAAAAATCAACCCTTGTGCTTCCACTTTTGGTCTACATTAACCTCTCTATTCATCATTTCTATCAGCCTAATCAAAGTGGACTAAAAGATTTATAAATTAATTTAGGAGTATAGAGTAATTTGAACCTTCGGATGAACTAGTATATGTGAAAAAAAAACTACTCTCAATTCTTGGGGATTTATAGAGTAACATGCCCGGATCTGACTGGCTGTTCATTGATTTTTTCAGCAATAATTGATCGATCACGAAGTTATTGATTTTGGGGCTATCGATTTGTGGGTTTAATAGGAACAGATGTCCTTGTGGTTTTAAGACATGGATCATATATGTCATATGTGGTTCCAAAGATTATAATTAGATGCCTAACATCTTGATTTTGGTGACAAATTGATAATCAATTCATTCAATGCGTTTTAAATTTCTATATAAATGGGCATTGGTCAAACTTGATAATTAATTATTAAGCTTTATAGAAATTAATTACAAAAAACTGTGTCATTTGTGATCATTCTTAGGATCAAAACTTTGACTTTCACAAAAAGACATGTTTAAGAATTTGATGATAGTGTTAACTTTGTCTCAAATTCAAAATATCAAGAATCAAGAGATGTCTATATGTTCTTTGAATCATAGGATTTATTGTTGAGGCAATCAAAACCATAGAAATCTTTGGTGCCATGAAACATCTGTTTGTCATAGTTAAAAAGCCTAATGGGTATTTGATTATAATTTAAATAAATGACTCATTTCATATACTTATATAATTTATATAATTCAACAAGTCCTTAATATTTTGATTTGTGTCTATTATATTCTTATATAATATTCGATTTCCTAATATGTATTTATGTCAGATCTTTCTATATCCATATTAATAACTATATTTTCAATTCTGAAATACTTAACTATATCAGAATATAATTTTAATTAAGAAAATTAAACTCTCTATTTTTAAAAATACAAGTGGTGAGTGATTGTGAAACTTTTTATATCTTAAAAAAAAGAGAAATTCTGAGTTTCTAATATATTCTTATACATCTCAAAGATAACTTTGAAATAAAAAAACATAGTTTTATTAAATGAAGAAATCTGAATAGAGAATATATTGATAAAATCGAATCCAATACAACAATATAGACATAATTAAAAATATATTAAAAACTTATTCAATAATTCAAGGATAAATATAACCATTTATCCTTAAACTAAAACAAGGTTTATTTCTAGAAGTTGCAATCCAAACCAGTGGTTTGGATCTATCTACATGAGTTTGGCTCCTTTGTCATGAGGTCATCGACTTCCTTGACAACATTGGGCAAAGTGTCAGCCTCCATACATAATTTTATGAACTTGCGAAAACCTGTGTTTTTGGTAAACAGTCACTGAAGCTTGATCGGTCATAATGTGAGCAAAGTCCAAAATGAACAATATTGCGTGGTGCTAAAACCGTGGACCGTACGTGGTCACAACTCCAATCCATCTATATATCTATAGATGAATTTCATAAACTAATAATTAATATACAACATGGACATTCGCCTTCAATCCAATAAAATAGAATTCGAAAACTTATAAGCTAAAAAATCATCCTCTGCTCGAAAATCGTCGTCTCTTATGGAGCTTTGAAGCTCGCAAAATTATCAAAATTTGTAAGATGACATATCCATCTGTCCCTGGCATAAAAAAGGAAAAAAGAAAAAAGCAAGATTGATGAAGAACCAATAGAGAAAAGCATAGAAGAGAATCCCAAGAATCTATGGTTGAAGAGATGTAGAAGATGGAACAACATATGTAAACCAATATATTTCATGTGTCTGTGGATGTATACGAAGGAGGTCGAGCTGTTGGGAAGCTTCTACACCTTCCTCTTATAGGCCTGGAGTCTCACATGAGAAGAAGAGAACAAAACATAGCCAAGGACATCCTGCCGGCCAGGCATGCCAAATAGAAGGCTTGCTAGCTAGCTAGGAGGAAATGCCGGCAAGTCATCCTTGGCTGCATTCTACTCTCTACCTCTTCATGCAAAACTCCTACACCAAACTTCACGCTATTTTGTGCAATATCTTACCTCTCTACTTCATGTTTTTGTGTGCCAAGCAATATATGGTTTATATAGGCAGGGATGGTCGAGGCAAAGGCATGGAGGTGATCTCTATGCTCATGCTCATGTATTCCATGGCTGACCAACTTTTCTGAAAAAACGGCTAGTGCTTGCCTGACAACTAAAGGGAGTGACCACTTAAGGCTTATAAAATAATTAGGAAACTATATTCGCATATCATTACACGTCCAGCAATTCACTTTGTCGTAGGAAAAATAATCCCATATGAATTTGTTTTTTCATAACTGAGAAATCAATTTGGAAAAATTGGTGAAAAATCACGAAAATCTTACTGTGCCCAACCTGTAATTATTAGATACAGCATAGAAGAGGAAAACAAAGAATGAGAGAATTTAAAATATAATTTTTAATAAGAAAAGAATTCTTATCACATTTTGAAGAATTAAGAAAATAAGTTTTTAATTGAAAAGAGAATTCCTATCATAATTTTCTCTCTTTTCTTTGTATTTATCTCTCATATGCTATAAGTATCTAGTTGTTTTTGTTATACATTTATGCCAATAGTCGTATATTGCTCCTATTAGTTCTATTTTCTTTAATCATATTTTCCCCTTGATTTCGGTCTAATTTTACATATATAAAGAGAAATTGTAATTAAAACTGACCCCACCAAAACTAAAGGGATAATATGATAAATTTTTTTTCAAAACACCTAGATCAAATTTATATTTCGTCCGTTTTAATGGATATATCTTAAATTCTAAATTTCATGGTATGTATATATGGTTAGGAATACATATGATGTTTAAAGATAAAACTGATATAAGAAATTATTTGATGGTAGAATTGATACCAATATCCCAATAATTAGGAGATATATTTCAAATTCCCTATTTTGAATTTAGACAATTTGGATACTTATGATTACTACAATGCTATATTATTATACATATTACACTAATGAATGGAGGGGATGTCCTAATAATGTACTAAATGCAGAACTTGGAAACAACATTTTCCACCAACTTTGTTTTCTATAATGAACCTTTTCAGATAAAATTTGAAAAAAAAAATAACTCCACTACCTTAAATGATGACTTATTTATATATACACGGTCATTCAAGAATCAATACATGAGATTTTAATGTATTTGAAAGAAATTGTATTGAAAGGCAATTTAAATGAAATTCATGATTTATCTGTGTATTCCAAGAATCCTGAACGTGTGATTAACTGCTCAAGACATTATCTTACTATCATATATAAAAATTATTTATAATATATATATATATATATATATATATATATATATATATATATATATCATTAGTTTAGGGAACATATTGATTTACATATCGGATTATAAATCGAGAGGAATCATGATTATTTTATAAAATTATCAAAAACTTTTAAAATAAAAGTTATTTTATAGATATTGTATCCATGCATGTTTGAAACGTGAATCATAGTATTTATTCTTATGAAAACTAGAACAAAAGGCAAGATATATTTTTTTCTTGAAATATGGAAATATGAAAGTTCAATATATATTAACTTCACAGTAAAAGATATTTTCAAATCAGCTTACAATTTTTTGTTATAGAAAATGGCAACAAAATGGAGGAGGCAAGGTCTAGAAAATAATTCCTTTTGCAGGCTGTGAACGCACGACGTTTTTTTATATGAATCTGTGCGGCACCAATTGATTCAATGTATAATTGATAAGTTGGGTACGAACTTTTGAAGAAAGAATAGGATTCATAAAGGGGAATAATTTAAATGCCATCATCAACTAATATTAGTGGATTTTGACCCTTTTTGTTTGCCTACAAATCTGACCACAAATGTCCTTAGAATCTTATTGTTTTCAAATTGTGGCATTCAAACTACTGAAAGGGCACCACCACATTGGCCCTCAAATTGTTAACGTTCAATTCTGTTCTTGCTTCTTTCCCATCTATTTAAAATTCTAGCTGGTTTACTTGTGGAATATTCCTGAATTTTCTAGAAATGTTTAAAGTTGAAGAAGAAGATGCAAGCATACTTGAAATTTTGCAAAATCAATGGCTAGATACCCATGTACCCTTTGAAACTTCTGGCGCACTATATATAACACTCATGAAAACTCATATTTCTGCATGGAAATCTCAATAAGATCGAAGTTTTCATGGATTTGAGCACAATTCTATGATTTGTCATTGGTAAATCTCTAAATGGGGGTCCATAAGTTTGGGCCTCAGCTTTTGTTGGAAAAATCATACCCAACAAAGAACAAAATCACAGAAGCATCCAATGTAAGGTCCAATAAATTTTGTTAAGCAAACACCAGATTTATGATACAGAACAGGAGACAAGATCTAAAGGAAGCACCGGTCCAAAACCTTAATGGAGCACTAGTGACAAAATTCAAAAATTAAAAATGTTAAGCAGCACAAATCGCTAATTATTAATGTACAAATATTTTAACTACAAAATAATGAAATCACAAGTTTTGTTAAGATGAGGTACAATATTGTAAATGGGGAACACTTTCATCAGTTCATTGATTCTGTTTCTGGTTACTATATGCACTTCACCAAAAGTTCCTACTTTCTTAGCTAGAGCAAAAACAATATTCACCTAGAGATCTTTATACTTGTTTGGTAATAATTTTTGCCAAGCCTCCACCAAAGTTGGTGTGTAGCGTTAATAAAATTTAGGATTCGAAATAGGAAGAACTTCGAAGTTTTTTAATAAAGTCTATATCTCTAATAAAAACTCTATTATTAAATTCTAGACTTTTCATAAAACTTCAGAGTCATCTCTGAAGTTTTTGGAATGTAATCTTATAGCTTATGCGCTTTCTCAACTTTCGGGCTAGAGCATCACCCTGAGGTGCAGATTGACATTTGAGATCCACTTGGCACCTTCTCAACTTTAAGGGTAGAGCAACACCCTGCGGAACAGCTTGAATTTTGAGCCCCACCCTGCACCTTCTCAACTTTCACGTTTGAGCAACCACCTGAGGCACAACTTGAATTTTGAGCCCCGAACTGCAACTTCTCAACTCTCCGGCTAGAACAACATTTTTGAGTCCCACAGTGCACCTTCTCGACTTTTTTGATAGAGCAACAGTCACTGTGATTATTATGCGATGAATTCTTATTACCATGTTTATGTGAACGCAATGCACCTGATGTTTTAGTGCATTTTCCAGCATGATGTTGTGTCCCTCGTAAAAGCAGCATGCTGCTGAAGATCACCAACAAACATGTACCCCAATCGGCAAGAACAGCTGCCCAAACAAGTGGGTGACCAGCAAAAGCCAAGGCAAGGATAGCAGACTTTGTGGACATGGACATAATCACATTCTCAATAACTTTGCTAGGAGCTTTGCGAGCAAGCCGGATGGCTTTCGGGACTTTTCTAAGATCATTGAACATAAGAATCACGTGTCCTGTATCTATTGCAAGTGCCGATCTTGAAATTCCCATTGAAATGCCAATATCAGCGATAGCTAATGCAGGGGCATCATTCAGGTCATCTCCAATCTTTGCTGCTGGCCCTTCCTTCTTAAGTTCTTTGATAATCGTAGCCTTGCCTTCAGGAAGGAGTTCTGCATGAACTACTTCAAGCGCATGATCTAGATGCACATGGCATTAATTTTACTTCCATGTCAGTTTGAAGTGAAACGCAAATAGACTAGAAAGTAGATATGATTATGGATAAGAGCTTCGCCTGTTCTTGTGCATACATAGCAGCCGCTTCAGTATCTCCTGTAAGCATAGCAGTTCTAATGCCTAATGATGACTTCAGTTCCTTGATGGCCTCTGCAACCCCTGTCCTGCAGCTGTCAGAGAGACTGAAAATCCCAGCAAGAGTTGCTCCATAGTACACGTATCCAACGGTCTTTCCTGTTTTCTTATCGCCTTCTATTGCTGGCACTATAAGAGCAAAGCACCCAAGCATTTAGAACACCTCGAAAGCCCAGTTCTACCGGTTTGTTACTAGGATACAAAGGCTTTTTACCTGTTCCGGAAGCTCTGTGAGCAATCTTTCTGTTACCAAGATAAATATTTTTCACTTCAATTTTCCTTGGATTCCTTCTCCAGGAAAATCTTGAAATTCCTCTACATCCTCGGGCTTTGGTTCTATTGAATGCCGTCTTCCATAGTCAACTAGTGCGGCTGCCATTGGATGACATGATTTACTCTCGATGCTTTATACCCTGAGAAACTTGCATAAACATTAGTTGCCAGTGAAGAGTAAAGGTTGCCATAATTGAAGAATTATAGACCAAGTCTTTACCAATAAAGCAATGTGTATAAGCTGATATCATCGCAGAGATGTTGGAAATCTGTGACAACAAATTCACCTCTTGTTAAGGAACCGGTTTTGTCGAAAGCTGTTGCTGCTGCCCTTGCAAGTGCACAAAAAATTGCGACTGGTGTAGACAGGATAAGAGCACATGGACATGCACTGACTAAAACAACCAGTGCTAAGTAAAACCAGTGATCACGGTTATGAACTCGTAATGCTAGTGGAATCACTGCTACGCCAGCCGGCATGAATATCCCCGCTGCAAATCTGAACAATGAACTAAAATGAAAACTTTCCCACAAAATGAAAGGGTAGGATTGTCTAGCAATGGAGCTGACGATTCATTCTAGAAGAATGATGTGAAGGGCTGTCCAAATACTGGTTCTCGGTACTCTACTTCAGTGAAAGCCTATAAAACTGGGTGAGTAATTGGACTGCAGTACGCCTAACCTGGAGTATAGTACTGAGCGAATTTGTCTATGAATCTTCGAGTTTTAGACTTGCTGTTTCGAGCTTTTTCCACAAGCTTTGCCATTTTAGCCACCACACAGTCTTCAGCTAAAGCAGTGGTTCTAACACTGACATTACCTGAAAGTGATAAATACCCCATTACCACCAAAGCCAGAATGCATTCAAAAACAATTCAAAGAGTGTCAGAGAGAAGTATTGACACCATTTAAGTTAATAGTTCCAACCCACACTACGGAATCCACTTGTTTGGCAACAGGAAATGTTAAAGTTTTCTCATCCACTTCACAATTTTCTCCATCAATTGGTATAGCTTCACCAGCCTTAACTGCAAGAACAGTGTTTAACATGACCTCATCAGCATCTACTTCTTCCCTAGTATGACTGCTTTCTGAGGAGCTATGCTCATCAATGATGACATCACAGCATTGGCCTGAGACATTGTAGTTTCAGAAGAATTAAGGATCCAACTTTGTATGTATAGTGAAATTCATTTTCATTCTGTAACAGCATCCATAATCAGCAAATTAGTTCTTAGGCTTTTGATGTAGGCAGATACTATGATGGTTATAAACAGTGAGTTGCAGATCTGCCACAGCTGGGCAATTTAGAAAGCATAGCATACTCTTTTATGAATTAATGGGATAGAGCTAAGCTAAAGAACATGCATGATCACACCAAACAACTAGCCAGACGGGAAAACACAACTTTTAATTCTACCATTAAATCAAGCTCAATGTAGTCAAGAGATTCTACAAGCCCAAATATATAAGGGTTCGTTTGCTTGATTTTTGTATGAGACGCAAAGAATGCGCCAAAACTATACAAAATAAAGGAGAGCTTACAGGCTGAAAGAAGGTGGAGGTTAGAAGGATTTCAGAGCTTCGTATGTCACAGAGTCTGTGTGGGTGAAATATATTCAACAACTGATGTTCGATCGTTTTGTGTGAAGATCACACTCTAGTGCGGAAAAGCAGATTTGGCGTCTTCACAGTTTTGTTATCACGTATATTAGCAGCTCCATTCTATTCGTTTCGCATGTGAAGTGGATTGTAAGATTCTTTTTTAATTACATCAATTTTTTTTATTTGTTATTTTTAATAAATATATGTAACTAACAACAATTTTCTCTTACAAGCTACTATTCTTGGACGTGAACCAAGCCTGGTGGTGTTTTTGTGGAAACACATGTGCATACTGATGACTACCAAAAAAGGGTGCAACAACTCATGGATAACCGATCTCAGCACTTTGTGGTATATTGTTTTCAACCATATTTTTCTTAAGTTATTATTTTTTGACCTTTTTTTTCAATATACATATAACATCGGGTTGAAGAAGAGATATGGTGACGATCCTTTGATTCATCCAAATCTCGATCAAGATTTGTGATTGAAGATAGGATTATTTGGTGGACCTGATAGAAACTGGGTGTAAAGAGTTTCTAACACTACATCTGAGTTTTTGTAGATGGCCCATAATGTCTCAACTGTTGGATGCTCACAATCGATTCTAAGCATTTTAGAGTTCGAGGTTATTTTAAACCAACGAGTTAAAGATCGGATGACCCATTTTGCTACTGATTATGAATGACATAGTGTTAAGACGGCTGAACTCTACCAATTGGTAATGGAGATGAGATCGCATATAGGTGGTACAAGTGCTCCCTCTTATTTGCCTTGTCACACGAATGCGGCGTCGCGACGATCGTTCATCCTCTCAGGTAATTGTATATGTATCTGGAAAATATGGGCAGACAAAGAATTCTTGTCTTTTATCAATGAAAAAAAAGAATGGGAGTCGTCACCTAGTATTTTGGTCAATAGGAACCCTAACTGGTCTTAAAGATCGGGTACGGGGACTGGTTGCGTAAAGGGAAGGTATTATCACCCCTAAATATGTAAGCTACATTGTTTAATTGTTTGATATATCATATGCTTTATTGTATTTCTAATTTGTTGGTCCGTCTATGGTTTAAGTAAAGTTCTTCTCGGTAAAGAGATTCTTATCTCATCGGGTAAAACCTAACAATTCTACGTCGTAAAAAAAAAATACCCTTTTTAACGAGAATACATTTTACGTATAAAATTGTAATCTCAGATACTAAAAGGAAACAAAATATGTTTTTTTATTTTTTTTTGAAAAATTGGCCTAGTTCTCGTGACTTTAATAAACTAGTTATTAAAAATAAAATGCATGTTAAAATAATTTTTTTTTGAATTTTTGTTATATGAAAATATGATATGATTTTTTATTTGAGAGACTTGACCGTATGCATGAAAACAAAAACATGTTTTTTATTTATTTATTTTCCAATGTTTTGATGAAAATCGGGTGTTTTAAAATCGAATTTGTATTTTTACGATATAAAAATATAAACCAATATTAAGCAAAATTCAGTAAAAAAAATACACGAGAAACTCATAAGTTTTCAAAAATATTATAAAAAATTGGGACTGGGTTGGACACGGCCCAGTCATTTTGGGCTGGGCCGGCACTGCCTAACCCAGTAAACAGTGGAGGATCTCTCCACTGTTCATGTGAACAGTAGAGATAATTAATTTACTCTCAACTGTTCATGTGAACACTGGAGAGAATTAATTCACTCTCCACTGTTCACGTAGAACAGTGAAGAAGCTCTGGATGCAGGAGAATGAGAGGAGAAGAATAGAGGACCGGTTCCTGACCAACCTCCTTTGAAGATGGGCTATGTCTGGACCTAAAAAAAGAATTGGGCCCAGATGCGCCCTAAAGAAACTAGGCCGTGAGTCTGGACCCAAAGAAGCTGGGTCCAGACCGGCTCCAAGGAAGATGGGTTGTGTTCGGACCCAAAGAAGAATTGGGTCTAAACGTGCCCAAAGAAACTAGGCCGCAGGTCCGGACCCAAAAAGAGATGGGTCAAGACTGGCCTCAAGACAAAATAGGCCCTGGTCAGGTTCTAAATGAAGTTGGGTCCCGACTGGCCCCCAAGGAAATGGGGCCGAGGTCAGTACACAATAGGGAGCTAGGTCCAGACCGGTCCAAAGGAGAATGGGTTGCTATCAGGACCCAAAGGAAGTTCGGTCCAACCCAACTCCAAGGTAAAACGGGTTGTGGTCAGGACCCAAAGGGAGTTGGGTCCAGACCAGCCCCAAGGCAAAATGGGCCGCGTGTCAGGACCCAAAAAGAGTTGGGTCCAAACCAGCCTTAAGGCAAAACTAGGCCGAAGTCAGGACCCAAAGGGGAATTGGGTACCGACCAGCTCTAAGGACAAATGGGCTGCTTGTCTTGACCCAAATGGGACTGGGTCCAGCCGACCCTAGTGGTGTAACCCATTTTTGGGTCCCCACACAAAAATAATAAAATAATAAATAATATAAATATAAATATAAATATAAATATAAATATATGGTTGCAAGAAATTGGAAAAATAATAATAACAGTAGGAGGCTGGAGTGCTCAGAAAATGGTCAGAAAAAAATTGATTAAATAGGTTCAAAAATACAAGGATTGAAATTTTTACAATTTATACTTGAATGATGAGAGCCAAGTTGGAAAAGAAAATTCAATTGGAGGAGAAAAGTCCAAAATTAGATGTTTATAGATTCAATTGGATTTTATTGAAGGTTTAATTGAATTTATATAGGGTTTGATGGCAAGAAAAATTGATTTTTAAGTCAATTTAGGCTTTAATTGAAAGAAATTAAAGTTCAGGGGTCAAATTATAATTTTAAAGAGTTGATTTGGTCAAATCAGGGGTTTAATTGCATATATATTGAAGTTTGGTGGCCAATTAGGGACTTCATGGCATAAATCCAAAACCAATGATCAAACTGGAAAAGGCGCGTAAATATAGGGACTTAAATTGATCTAATCAGGGACCAAATTGAAAAAATTTGAAGTTTATTAATCAATTAAGGGTCAAAATGCACAAATTCAAAACCAAGGACTAAAGTGAAAAAGGCGGCCAACTATAGGGGCGGCGATTGAAGTTGGCAGGGATGCAATTGAATTGATTCTTAAAATCAAAATTACATTTGAGGACTTAAATGAACAAAGGATAAATTGAGGACTGATTTGGAAGTTGACGTGGTGGCGCCATGTTTAAATGAAATGGCGTGTTTTGTCCAAAACGACACCGTTTCATGTTATTAAAAAAAGAACAGAACGGTGTCGTTTTGAGCGACACTGTTCCTCCTTCTTCTTCCCCTGGACGTGCAGCAGGGGATGAAAAAAGCTTTTGTTTTTTTCTTCTTTACTCCTTCCTACTGCGTGCTCTGCCAAAATCCAAAGCCCGACGCTCCCTCATAATGAGAAATCCAGAGGTCGTGCCATACAAGCGATGCCCGTTGGTCAACTTGCCCGTGCCGTGGTAAGGTAGGCAGACCCTGCTCCCCATGTGCGCGATAGGGCGACAATAGGGACGCCCCTGCTCCCTTTTGCCCTATAAATACCACTCAAAGCCAACAGTGAGAAGGGGGGACGAAAAGAAAGGAAGAGGGACAAAAGAGGAGAAAACAGAGAGAAGAAGAAAACGAAAGGAGACGAGAGAGAGAAAGGAAGGAAAGAACACGGGGAAGCTTGAAACAGGGGAGGGAATTTAAGAGAAAAATAAATAGGGAGTGTAGAAAGGGAAGACGCTTGATAATGAAGAGAAGAGAAAGCAAAACGAAATACTAAAGGGAGTGAACAGTCGCGTCTCGCCACTGCTTGGAGCTGCCATCCGTGAGCCACGACACCGCCATCGGCGTCCATCATAGCACCGCCAGCGAAGCAGCCAGACCAGTAAGGCACCGCCTCCTCCATGCCAGGTAACTCTTCGTTTTCAGCTTAATTTTCTTCTGCATATTCGTTCTGCATGCAGGAGGATGGGAGGAAGAAAATAATTCCCCTCCTTGTTTTTACTTGCTGGGCCAGGCCGGTTCTGACCCAACCCTAATTTCTGGGCCAAGTCTGGCCCAGACCAAAAGAAGCAGAGAGAACCGTGGGCTGAGAGCAGCCCAACCCTTTTGGGCTGAGTCCGGCCCAGCCCACATAATTATAATATTATATATTATAATATTTTATATATATATATATATATAAAATATTAAAAATTCTGAAAAATCCTTAAAAAAATTTTGTTGATTTTCCCGCATATTTTTTGATCAAATTTGCTTAATACTGGTTTGTATTTTTATACCGTAAAGATACAAATCTGGTATTAAAATATCTGGTTTTCGTCAAAACATTGCAAAAAATTTATATATGAAAAAAGATAATTTGTTTTCCATGTATACGGCCAAGTCTCTCAAAGATAAGAAAAATCATCACATCGTATTTTTATACAACAAAAAAATCATATTGTTTTTATGCATAAAACACAAAAAAATTCAAAAAAGGTTTTAGCATGCTCTTTGACTTTAATAACAAGTTTGTTATAGCCATGAGAACTAGGCCAATATTTTAAAAATTCTAAAAAAATATTTTTGTCTTCTTTTAGTATCTAGGATTATGAATTTATATGTAAAACGTATCCCTGATATTAAAAATATAATTTTTTTTTTATATAGACGTTAGAACGACTAGGTTTTTACCCGATAAGATAAAGACCTCCTTACTGAGGAGGACTTTTCTTGAACCATAGACAGACCAACAATTAGAAATATAATAACACCTTAGCTTTTTATCAAACAATCAAACAATGCAACTTACCTTAGGTAAGATGTATTTGAGGTGCTAATACCTTCCCTTTGTGCAATTAGTTCCCGTAACCGATCTCTAAGACCAGTTAGGGTTTCTAGTGACCAAAATACTAGGTGGCGACTCCCATTCCATTTTCCACCGATAAAAGACAAGAATGTTTTATCTCCCCATATTTGTCAGATAGATACATTTAGATTGAAATGAAATATTCACTGCGACGCCGCACACATGCGACACCTAGAAAAAAAATGTGTCATGGTCAGGACCCAATGAAATTGAGTCCCGACCAGCCCTAAGGGCAGCGGGCATGGTGGCTATGACTGGTTACTGAGTAACCAGTGAATTATAATTAGCAAATTATTGTGCTCTTGCACAGTAACCGGCAAATTATTTCTTGCATTGCATAAACATGCACAGTGCATGTTCTCTATGCTAGGAAAATAAAACCAGAAAAAACAAAAGTGAGAGGGGAGGGCTTTACTTGGGTCGCCGATGGCTGAAGGCAGCTGCACAGGCGGCAGGTGGTACTCCAAGACGGTGTTTCTCTTTTTTTCTTTGTGTGTTTATTATTTTTTGTTTTCTCTTCTCTTCTCTTGTTTTTTTT
>Ga0325400_1004355_pt1 | contig 13097 bp, 7 predicted proteins | sample PopdelMetagenome_2_FD_205662 | JGI IMG/M metagenome (GOLD analysis project Ga0325400, IMG submission 205662) | Populus deltoides microbial communities from Bellville, Georgia, United States - Xylem-PdKOR-R1 | ecosystem: Host-associated > Plants > Phyllosphere > Stem > Wood/Secondary xylem...
AGATCAAGTAAAAAAATTAAAAATTAAAATAAAAAAGTCCAAATTTAAAAATATAATACCATCAATTTGAACTGAATGATAAAATTAAAAACTAGTAAAACTTTTACAAAAGGATCAAGATAAAAAAATTAGAAATCCAAAGAATGAAGGTGAAATTGGAGAATATAATATTTGATAAATTGGGATTCAATAATGAAATTAAAAATAAACAAAACTTCTACAAAAAGACCAAGATAAAAAATGAGAAATAAAAAGAATAAAGACTAAAGTTGGAATACCAATAACAAAGAAGGTCAAGCTGTAATTTTCAGAGGAGAAGAGAAAGAAGAATGAAAAAAAAAGGTCTATTGACAACAAATTAGATTACTAACGAAGAAATGCACCACACCAACAAGAAGATGACGTAACAACGCTTTCAACGACACAGCGGAAAAATATTTTTGGACACCAGGTGTGCCATACATGCACGTCCTTTTTTTAGCTAGATACAAAAGAGCTTATGAGCTGACTTTCTAATTAAAGAAAAAAACATTGTGAAAAAATCGAAAATACCCCTTGACCTTAGGCTTATTTTTTTTATTATTATTTTAAGGTTATTTTTATTTTTTTACCGTGTATTTTAATTATTTATTATTTTTTTATATTTGATCAAATACTAAATTACTCCTCAGCTTAAATTGCAATAACAAAAAACACAATTGTGAAAATACAAAAATACCTCTTGATGCCAAGTTTATTTTTTTTTCCAAGGATATTTTGGTCGTTTGATTATACAACCAAGATGAAAAAAATACTTATTTATTGCTAGTCAATTTTAAAATAATAAATGGACCATATGAAAAGATTTCAATGTCCTTGAAAGCCAATGCAAAGTATTCTAGGTGAAGAAGCAAAAACATGTTATATTATTTTAGTGAACAGTGCCAATAGACGTGGAGTTACAATAATTTTCCAAGTCTAATTAAGTTTTGTCAATATTCTTGATTTAGAAAAAGAAAAAAAATAGTTTTCAAATTTATAGTATATTAACCAAATGCGATAGATTTATATGAAAATAATGTAATTTAAATAAAATATGTATTACAGGAGTATACTTTAATGTTGAATTTAAAAAAAACTAAAAAGAAAAACTAAGTGGTTAAAAGCTAATTAATTATTGATCCCATACTTAACCATGCTTACATTCTAACCAAAGTTACTAGAGAGTTGACTGTGCATGTAAATTTCAAGCAACCCCATGGAGATGGGAAGAAGAAGTCATAGGTTTGACTAGACTACATGTCATTGGTTTGACTAGACTACATGTCATTCCTGGCCAGCTGAATCCTGCCAAGGGGCACGCTGCGAAGCTCAAAGTTACTTGCCACCTTTGATTTTCAAATTTTTGGAGTCTTAAAAAGTATTTTTGTAAAACATTTTAATTTTTTTTTAATTTTAAATTAATTTTTTAATATTTTTGAAATGTTTATTCTAAAAAATAAAAAAATATTTTTTAAAAATAAAAAATATTTTAAAAGACAATTACCACAGTATAATTAACAAATACCTTCTCTTGAAAAGTTTGTGAGTAAAATTTAACGTGTGGAAGTTGGATAGCAATAAATGCAACGATGCCAAACCCGAGGCTGTGGCTGTTTGTGTTAACTACTATCGGATGATTAGGGTTCAACATTTGGAAATAGATAAATAAAAATTTGTTTATTTTATTCATTTTAATTGATCTTAATTAAAATCAAATACTTGCTAGGTAAGGCATCCCATATATATATATATATATTAATCTATTCTAATTAATTTATATTTAAATAAAAAAATAAATTAAAAGTAAAATAAGTAAAATAAATGGACCTAGGTAAAGGCTACCTAGGTCAAGCACTTTTAGCCTTTTATTTATTTAATTTTTTGCTGGAAATATTGTCCATTCTATTTTTTTTAAAATAAATACAAATGACATGTTATTTGTCATCTTAGTTTTTGACCATTGGACATGGCGTGGGAAAATTAGACACAAGTTTTTTGAATAAAAAATGATATTTTAAACATACATTCACTTAAAAACATTTAATAAATATCCTTATGATATTAATAAATTAAACAAATCAACTAAACTAGTCCAAAACTTTTATAAAAACACAAAATCAATTCGAAAAAAAAAAAATCTCCCAAATCTAATCTAGTTTTTCTGGCAAGATTTAAGGAAAAAAATACACATTAATAGAACTTCTCTTGTAAAATGCAATTCATTAATACAAAAAATAATTTTTTTTTTATGGCTGGAATGTGGTCAAATGACATCTTTTTCCGACTTTCACCATTTTCTAGTAACTTTTTCTCTTCTCTCTCAAACCAAGAATTGAGAAATAATAAAAATAAAATTTTGGACTAAAACAAAATTTTAGAAAATGAGAATGTGTCAGAAAAGAAGGAAAATATAAGGACCAAAATAAACGTTTTCATGTTAGTTTCATAACGAACACGTAAGTTTATTATGTTTTACATTTTGATTTTTTTTTTCTATTATGTTTTTCTGTAACAATTTAGGCATTGATTTAGCCAGCTTTGATTTTCAAAATTTGGAGTTTGGTATGGGTTAATAAATCATTTCACCCTGTTTGTTTTTTATTTTAAAAAGTGTTTTTTTTTTGTAAAAGTTTCTAATTTTTTATTTTTAATTAAATTTTTTGATGTTTTTATATTATATTTGATATAATGATATTAAAAATAATTTTTTAACATCTTTTCAAGAAAAATATTTTAAAAATAATTCCTATAAAATAATTAGCTTCAACATTTGAAAATAAATAAATAGGACATTTGAGACTTCTATAGCGACCACCATGGTGTCTTGATCGTTTGTGATTTTCTTTTATGATATTTTCAAGTGAGTTTCCCAACATAAAAAATCAATTTATATTTCTACTACACTCTAATAAAGATAGGCTATACATATTAAGAGATTCATGAGAATTTATTTCTCACATACTATTTTAAAACTTAAATTTGGAAGCGTATTCCCTTGAGCATTTTGTCACATATGTATATGCTTTTCACTTGGCACATGTCTCATTAAGGATAAGATTAATTTTTTTAATATAAAAAAATAAAAATACAGGTGTTTTCCATATGTTTTTGATATTAAGAAAAGAAATTAATCATAAGTAAAAATTAAGTATCATTTTAATTATATATATTGAAAATCATTTATATATATCAAGATATTGTATCTTGCAAAACAGGCTCAATTGCATTGATTTTTTTTTCTTCGAATCAATTTTTTATTTAATCAAACAATAATAAAAACAATCATATATATTAAAGTTTTTTTTCTTCGAATCAATTTTTTATTTAATCAAACAATAATAAAAACAATCATATATATTAAAGTGATTTAATAAAATCTAAGGGGAAAAAAAAGATTTTGCAAGGTTGAGTAAAAAGAACACCAACTGATATTAGGAAAAAAAATGGTTTGGTCTTATTTGAAAAGCAAGCAAATATTTACCAGCATTTAACCAAAAACTTAACAAAAAGTGAAAAGATAAATGCAAATTAATATATCTGATTTTGGAACACGAGTCATGAATCCAATTATTTTTAATAACTTTGTTCCTTGGAACCAAGTTTTTATTTAATCAAATAATAATAAAAATAGATACACATAAAAAATCAATTGAATAAAATCAAACAAGAAAAATATTATATAGGGTTGCATAAAAAAAACCTTTTAATATTATAAAAAATGTTGCAATGTTAATCATAAAGCAAGTAAAAATTAAACGATATTTTATTAAAATACCATAAAATTTTGTTTAGTTTATTCATTTCAATTGATCTTAATTAAAATCAAATACTTGATAGGTGGAGCATCCCACGTATATATTTAATTAATATATTCTAATTAATTTATATTTAAATAAAAAATAAATAAAAAATAAAGAAATAAGTCAAACACATGGGTTAGGTGACCCACCATGCCTATAGCATTAAAAGCAAAGGCTAGGCCAAGCGCTTTTAGCCTTTTGTCTTTTTTGTTTTTTTTAGTTGGAAATATCATCCATTCTATTTTTTTAAAAAAATAAATATAGATAACACATTATATGCCATCCTAGTTTTCAACCATCGGACATGCTATTGGAAAATTGAGCACAAGTTTTTTGAATAAAAAATGATTTTTTAAATCTATTTTCATCTAAAAAACACCTAATAAACATTCTTATGATATCAATAAACTAATAAATAAACTCAAAGGGAATGTTTCAGGAAAGAAGGAAAGAATGGGTACTAAAATGAACATTTTCATGTTAGTTTCATAATGAACATGTAAGTTTATCATGTTTTACACTTTGATCTCTCTCTTTCAATTATGTTTTTCTATAACAAATTAGACATTGATTTAGCTATAAAAGGATGTAATTGAAGAGAAAAAAGTTTGATGACTAAAACATAAAAAAAATTCACTATTCTAATTCACAATGAATGTATGAATGTAAGAGAGAACATAGTGCATTTTGCACAATAAAATCATAACGTCTTTTAATTTATTTTTTTTCTTTATTGTGTGTATAAAATATAAATATCAATCAACAAAGAGTCATGGGCGAAATTAGAGGGACAAGCTTTTTCACCTAAACATTTGAAAGTTTTTTATTCCTTAGTAGTTGAGTGTGTGGGACGATATTTTTTATTTTAATTTTAAATAAATGGGTTATTCCTTTACTTTATGGTTACCTCTACGTGGAAAGAATACACAAACACAAAGGAGCCATACCTTTGCTTTAATTTCCTTTACTTTATGCTCAGTTGCATGTGGAAAGAATTTACATACACAGAACTTTTCCCAATTCAACTATCTTTGCCGAGCACAAATGGTAAAAAATAGAAACAAGAACACAAAGGAAAATTGGGCAAAGGCTGAGGCAGAACTGCAGAGATTAATTAATTTATTTTCGATCAAAACAAGGTGACTAGTAACTCAAAATTAAAATTTATTTTTTCTCTTCTTGTTTTGGGATGTTTGTTAAGGATTTGGTGAGTATTTTTCTCTAATTCTATAATTTTTGCTCTCTCTCGCTCTTGAATATGCTAGTTTTGCCTTGTTTTTGAATTATTGTTATGGATGATTTTTTTGTCTAATTAATTGGATATATGTATATTTTATGGGTTTGTTTCGATTATATTTGGATATTATTTTATGTTTTATTTTTTGTTATATGTATTTAGTGTAAGTTTTCTTATTTAGGATCTAATAATTCCATTTTCTTTTTTTTTAATATATCAATTTTGCTTTTATATGTTAGTTTTGTGGTTTTTATTTTTGAGTGCTGGGTCAAATTTGTTTCACTTATCCATTAGATATATTTTATGGTTTTTGTTTGGTTTATATGTAAAATTTTATTTTTGATTTTGGTTATTACTTCATCACATCATTATTTGTATTCATTTTTAAAACATGAAACAATAAAAAGATTTTAGGTTGAACCATGAAAAAAATAACAAGAATTGACTTTTTTTTGAGAAAAAAGAAAAAATATTGATTTTAGGTTGAACTATGAACACAATCTTGCCATAAAAAAATTCAGTAACAGTTTTGTATCACTACTAAGTTGATATATTTATAGTTACCATTGATCAACAATTATAAAAGTTAAATAATAAATTTAATGAGTAGACTACCGACTTTTTTTTGGTCCATCATAGCTTTTGATTCTACAAATACCTAAAAATTATTCAATGCTAAAGATATATGCTTGTTTATTGACAAGATCTACCTTAAAGATTTTTTCTGACCAAGAAAAAATTTATTTGAGATTTTAGTTGCAACATTATGAGATTAAATGTAACATTCTCAATTATTATCATGAAGATTTATAAGTTTTATAAACAAATATAAACTTAAAATTTCACTAAAATTTATGATGAAATTTTGACAGAGTTTCCCCTATAACGAGAGGTCCCAAGTTATCGACTAAACTTGTTTCACATTCCAACACAATTTCTTTTACCTAATCCAATCATCTTGGATCATTACCTCCATTAATCAATGTTTCTCAAACAACTTCATCCATACAAATATGTACAACAATTATATACATATATTTACTGAGTACAATGATTCCATATCCTTAAGAAACTAATATTAAATACAATATACATAAATGTTAGAGTTAATTTATGTTTACATGCTAAGCTAATTAGTATTCCAGTTCAAAATGCATATTTGTGAATCTAGCCTATATAATCAAAATATGCATTAAATAATTTACTACAATTATATTACATTTAAAAAAACTAAAATTGATAAGTGAATTAATATAGATTGTGTCTAAAATCATTGTGGTGTATATTAAATAATTTACTACAATTATATTACATTTAAAAAAACTAAAATTGATAAGTGAATTAATATAGATTGTGTCTAAAATCATTGTGGATTGCATTGTGTTGTTTTTCTTGGAACCACATGTTATTTATCTGCCAAGCTTTGATAATTTTTTTTTTTTGCTTCTCTAAGGTAATGCTTTTTAGAAATGATAAAATTATTTGATTTATCATTTTTAATTTGAGCATGTTTCCATTTATTGTTTCCCCCATTCATTTTAAATAAAATATTTGCAATACATGCCCCACAATTTACACTTCAAATATTCATTTCGTTAATATTAGCTTTGTTGTTTTTATCATTGCTCATAATATTTTTTTTTATTAATCATTTGCAGGACAATGGCTCTATCTATAAAAGAGATTAAAAAATACCACTTTTACCCTTCATTAAGAGCTAGGGCCTGTCGTGTTTGGATTGCTAAATTTAATGGCCAGCCAAGAAGTTTTAATTGTGTTTTTGCTGACAATCATGTAAAATTTATCATGAAAATATAACCACTAATGAATCTTATTTTCTATATATTTAACTGTTTGAATAATACATCTCGCTTCCAAAAAGTACGTTTATCTTTTATTGTATACATCTTTTATATGCAACTTTCATTTTTACATTGGTCTACAATAATTGATTATAATATATGTGCAACTTGTTTGGAATAATGCTTTCCCATAAACTAAAGACACCTTTCTTAACTTAGAAAATCTTCCTTAAAATTCATAGGCTTTATACCTAACAACCAATTTACACTTCGTAAGAAATATTAAGTCATAAAATCTCTTAATTTCATTATTAAAACCAATCTTTTGTCTTAATGTTCCTGTGGTGCCAATTCCTCGCTTCCAAGGTAAAAAAAACCCTTTTTTAAAATAATTTACAAAACCTTATTAATATTGCATTGAAAATTCTAATCCATTTGGTTGTTGACATGGTGAACAATTATTTTTTTCCATTCCAATATTAATCTTCTTTTTATATAGGGTGGAGCTATTCAATGTTTAGCTAAAGCAAGGGATCTCCCAACATTTGCAGCAACAATTATTGAAGGAAATCACTATGAAATCAAAGGATTTTATACTTATGAAAACAGAGCAGTAAACATAGTAGTTGCTGCCCATGATGCTATAATTGATCTCAAATCTAATACAAAAATTACAGCCACTGAACCTATTCAACCTTATGTTCCTAGATACTACTTCAAATTTATTGACTATGCAAATATTATCACCAATTAAAAAGGATCCAGAATTCTTACAGGTTTGCCATCTACTTCATTCATTTAGCATGTTATAAAACATTTCTATTATTTAATTCAATTTGACAAGATCACTTAAAAATATTCATTCCTATTTTTTAAGATGTCCTTGGAAGACTTAAAGCATTGTAACCACTCGAACAAGTTATGGTTCGTGGAAAGATGCTGGAAAATAAGAGAGAATTCATGCTTGAGAACATATGGTAAGTTCAAAAATAAAATGCAATTACTTCACTTCTGTCAAACTTATTGATCAAATTTGTTTTACTTTCTTTCCAAGTGGTGAGGAGCTTCACATAACTCTTTGGGGCGATAGTGCCCAAGACTTTGATGAACTCGCTCTTTGCAACCTACCATCTCCAATCATCATTGCGTTTGCTGGATTTCGTGTCACAGAATTTAAGGGTAATTTCAACTTCCATTTAATTTTTTTCTTAAAAAAAAAATCTTTCAGATTTTTATTGTCATTCTAATCCAACTAATCCCCCTTTCATTTTATTAAAAAAAACTCTTTTGTTCACAAGGAAAACCAAATCTTAACAATACAGCTGCCTCTCTTTGGTACTTCAATCTAGACATACCAGAATGTTCAGTATATAAACATTTGTAAGTTATCCCAGCATCAATCATCTCTCTTATGCTTTACCATTCTCAATTTTTTTCTAACTAATTATTTTTTCATCATCGTTTTGAATCAATTGTGCGTTCAGCTTTGCACAACTATTTGTTGAAATCCAACAACTACCCTCATCCTCGAATGCTGTTTTATCAATAGAGGAACAAATCAAAGAAAATAGGAGAACAATACATGAGATTCTTTGCATGAACCTTATGAGCATAAGGTATTTTTTTTCACCCCTCTATTATTAACTTTGATAACATGCTTTAGCTTCTTCATATAATTAGTTTTTTAATTTCATTTAACGACACCCATATAACAAATATTTCCTTTATGCTACCAGCATTTGAGATTCACCTGTCAAGCTTTGATTGTTGACTTTGATTTTTCCAAGGGCTGGTGGTATCTAAGCTGTCCAAAATGCAACAAAAAACTTAGTTGGGGCAAAAACATTTACACATGCGTGGATCATAATGCTATTACCTCTCTTCCAGTTCCATGGTAACTCATCTAATTTCTCAACTAAGACAATATTAAGTTGTTAAATAAAAAAAATCAAACAATTCATGTTCCTTATATACATTATCATAAACTCCTTATTAATGAACATGTCATCAATTTTATATCATAGGTTTCACTTAGAATGCATTGTTACTGATGGAGAAGATGTTGCTAATTTCCTTCTATTTGGGAAAACTGCTGAGAACTTTTTTGGATCATCAGCCTACCATTATGTTTGATAAAAAATTTATTGATCCTTCAGTTATTCCTCCTGCCATGGCAACAAAGTTAAACAAAAGCAAGATTTTTCAGCTTTGTTTTGATGCTTTCGGATCCACCACCAACAATAGATGTGAGATTATCATTACTAATATCTTTGATGACACCACAAATAAGAACATTCATCCTCTAGAGACACCACTTATAGAAGCTAAATCATCTACTACATCCAAGACATCTACTCTATTAAGCTCTACAAAACAGGTTCTTATAGGTCCATGTACTCCATAAAATACTATCACACAACTCAAGATTGCTTCTAATTCCTTGGAGACACCATCCTAGAACATATCACTAAACAAGGAAACAAGCTTGAATTATGAAGCACGACGTGCACTTGATTTTGAAGCTACAACACAACAACTTAGGCAAGTTTACCTTTCCTCACATACTTCTTTTACAATTTTTTTTATTTGTCTTTGACACATGCTAATTAGATGGTTTTTAACCTATGGTTCTTCTACCATGCATCTCTTTAACTCCTTGATTAAAATAGTCTTGAAGATCAATGTGGTAGTGCAATTGAAGCTGAAGGAAGCTTGGGAAACATAGCTACATCTGATACATTTGATCACTTACTTCCACCTTTGAAAAAACAATGAACAACATCCTCATCATCCTCAAAGGTTTGATTTTAAACCTCGCATTCTTTCATTACTTCTTATTATTATTTGTGATGCTATGCCTGCAACTTTTTACTCTTTTTTACATTACAAATCATTGTCCGAGGTATCCAACATGCCTTCCATGTGTTATTTATTTTCTGATTCTATTTGTCTTTTATTGTTTTACAATTACCTCTTTGTCTTCACTTGACAACATATAATAGATGTGCTATTCTCTTCTTTACATGCTAACAAAAATATTGGATACAATTCTTAAAAGGGAAAAAATCATTCCATAGCTATTTTATATATAAATATTAATAATTTTCTTTAAAACCAATGGATTAGTTAAAGATATATGTATATTAACAAGAATATGATATAAAAAAAAACATAATTATTATAGTCAAATAAAGAAGAAACAATTGCAACTATAAATGTGCATATGTTACTTAAATTTAAAGGCATGAAAAATGTAATGAGAAATGCAACAAAAATGATTGTTTCCTTGGTGGACGCCATAAGACTTGAAATCAATAGGACTTTAAAGAAAGTTTTATAATGGCCATATAAACTGTACATATGGTAATGTGAAAAAATAAGCATGCTAAATTTTTATTTTCTTGCGTCATCCACACATTTAACTTCATCTAATTCACAAATGTGAACAAAATTTTTAAATTTTTGTGGAGGCTATTTAACATGTCAAAAAAAAAAAGACATTAACTAAAGTATCAAATTATAGCGAAAGTTTTTTCTTTTATTATACAAATTATTTTTCCATGTTATTTTATGTTCCACATGCCTGCAACACACACCTTTCACACATCCTTTCTTTTTTTTAACACAATTTATTTCATTGTCTTTCCATCGCAGGAGAACTAGCAATTTCTCTAATAATGACTTGGATTTGGGTTTCTACAACAAGAAGATAACTGCTACCTTTGCAATTTTGATATAATTTGCAAACAACACTATTCTTTAAATGCCCAACAATCTAGCAACTTATTTGCACTTTTGCTATTGTTTATAACTTTATCTATATTATCAAACCTTTAATACTAGACTTGCCTACAATTCTCTTTATCATTACCTAGCAATCTCTTTTTTTTTTTTTCCATGGATGTTATTTTTGTTCCAGCAAAAAATATTGCACCTCCATACACGCAACCTAAAAGCACCCAATACCCTGGGCACCTAAGTTTGCCTAGGTGTGCTGAACATCACCTGGAGTTTGCAAAGCCCCTAGACAAGTTTAATAATATTATTAATATGATAAATATTATTATTTGTATTATATTGTTATTATTTTTATTATAGTTAATATACTAATTAATAATTTTTTTTAAATATTATTAATCTTGAATTAAAAACAACCATTTGATTTGAAAGATAAAATTACAAATTATTGTTGTTATTATTGTTGTTGTTGTTGTTGTTGTTATTATCATTAATAGATTTGAAATAAAATATTATTACTACTAAAGAAAAACCATATATTTAATTTGAAGGATATAATAATAATAATAATAATAATAATAATAATAATAATTATTATTATTATTATTATTATTATTATTATTATTATTAAATTTGAAATAAAATATTATTACTACCAAAGAAGAACCATAGATTTAATTTGAAGAATAAAATCATCATTATCATCATTAATAAATTTGAAAAAAAATTATTACGCAACCTTGAACTTGGCCAACTACCAAGTCCAAGTACCTTGGACTTCACTGCCTGCCAAGCCCAAGTGTAATGGGTTTAGCAAGTGTGCTAAATCTACGATACCTTAGACTTCATCGTTTGCCAAGTCCAGGAGCCCCTTAAACTTGGCCAACAATCAAGTGCAAGTATCGACTTGGAGTCCAAGTACACTAGGACTTGGAGTTCAAGTGTAGTGAGTTCAGCATGAGTGCTGCATCTATGCTACCTTAGACTTCGGCACCTATCAAGTCTAGGTACCTTAGACTTCGTTGTTTGTCAAGTCCAGGAGTCCTTTGGACTTGGCTAGCAGCCAAGTCCAAGTACTGTGGACTTGGAGTCCAAGTGTAGTGGATCCGGCAAGCGTGCTGGATCCACCCTGCCTTGGATTTGGCCCCTTCAAAGTCCAAGTTCTTAGTCTAGGTGCCTACTAAGTCCAAGTGTAACTTGGACATGGACACCTACCAAGTCCAGTTAACTTGGACTTGACCGCTGCCAAGTTTAAGAGTAGTGGTTCCAGCGTTGCAGTTAGACTCAACTCTTTTGGATCTTAGATTTTTTTGATATTTTTATGAGAATAAAAGCCGCGGGCCACCTAACTAGTATATATATAGTCAATCTAAAATATACCAATACCAATGTCTATCATTGTTATTCTTAGTCTCCTAATTCCGGGAGCAATAAGTCAAATATTGAATAATGTCGATATCAATAAATTATATTGAAATTGTTGGCCTTTTAATTCCAGAAGTGACAAGTTAAATCTTGAATAATGCTGATATCAATAAACTATATTGATATCATTAGTCTCCCGATTCTGGGAGCAATAAGTCAAATCTCAAATAATGTCGATATGAAAAAGTTATATTGATATCATTAGTCTTTCAATTTCATGAACGGCTAATCAAATCTCAATTAATGTTAATATCAATAAACTCTATTGATATCATTAGTCTCCAAATCCCAGGAATAACTAATTAAATCTCAATTAATGTCGATATCAATAAACTCTATTAATATCATTAGTCTTCCAATTTTGAGAATGACTAATCAACTCAATTAATATTGATATCAATAAACTCTATTGATATCATTAGTCTTTCAATTATGGGAACGACTAATCAAGTTCAGAAAGTGTCGCTATTAATAAATTATATTAATATCATTAGTCTTCCAGTTTCAGGAATGACTAATCAAGTTTAGAAAGTACCAATATCAATAAATTATATTGATATCATTAGTCTTTCAGTTTCAGGAATGACTAATCAAGTTTGGATCTTATTCAATTCCTTTTTTTTTCTTTTATTTCTTTCATCATCTCGGAATCAAATTTCTATCAATATCAAATACAATTATAATAAATTTGCATATTATAATTAAACAATGCCTTAAATAATTATGCTATAGGTTAGGAACCTACCTATAGTGTGTGATGTCCAAACTCCTACTCCAGATTGTGACCTACTTTATGAGGTCCAAACCCATGTGTATAGGACGGGCTCAGACCCAGCCCAACCTAATGTGTGTGGTCAGGCAGATGGCCTTACAAACCCTTTTTGTTCTTCTTCTTCTTTTTTATTTTTTTGGTATAAGTGAGTTAGACCTAGGCCAAGCATACCGGCTGAGCTTAAATCCACTCAATATAACTTGGTTATTGGTCTAGCTTAGTGATCAAATTGATAGCCTCCACAGAACGTGAATTATTTCACGTTCTGTATGCTTGTTGTAACAATAAATTAAAGAAGATAG
>Ga0325400_1004356_pt1 | contig 13095 bp, 6 predicted proteins | sample PopdelMetagenome_2_FD_205662 | JGI IMG/M metagenome (GOLD analysis project Ga0325400, IMG submission 205662) | Populus deltoides microbial communities from Bellville, Georgia, United States - Xylem-PdKOR-R1 | ecosystem: Host-associated > Plants > Phyllosphere > Stem > Wood/Secondary xylem...
AGTCTCTACATTACTTATTATTATTATTTTTACTTTTCAAATCACATTTTCTTATGATACGTTTATAGGATATCATTTGCAGTCATAATTAATAATTAATGAAAGAGCTTAGTTTAATAAAAAAAAAATAGTGTGAGGTATTCAAATTAAAAAAATAAATTCAGGAGTTAAGTTTAGTTTGATCCAAAGTTGAAGGTAGTTTCAAGAATAATTTAGGAGTTATTTAGTTGAAAAATTGGCTAAAGTACTTGACTATAAAAAAAATATCAGTTGATTCAAAATAAAAAAAATATTAAAGTTCATGCACTCAGTTGATATAAATAAATATTGGAGTACCAATAGTGATTTAAGAACAAACAACGCATCATCGAGAAATAATAGAAAGTGGGTGAAAGTACTTGATTGAAAATAAAAAAAAAATCAGTGTACTCAAATAAAATTTTTTAACATTTATGTACTCGATTGAAAAGTTGTAAAATTAGTATACTAATAATGCAATTATCCCAATCTAGGTGATGCGATTTTTAATTTTGTTTTCCCCTTAGCTCCTTGATGGATTATCATATCAGAAAGACGGAAACTCTTGTTGTTTAATTATTATGCGGAAACTATTTCTGCCCTCTTATTCTGTTAGAAGTAAATTGTGTTTATTTGAGGGAGTGGTAATGTTGTTCTTTTAAGTATTTTTAACTTAAAAGTATATTAAAATAATATATTTTGTATTTTTTAAAAATTATTGTTAACATCAAAATGATTTAAAAACATTGAAAAAAACTAATTTTAAATAAAAAAAAATCAAGTTTTTTTTTTTAAAAAAAACCCGTTTGAAACGAATCCAAAACTGCCACTAGTTTCAGGGGATGCATTTATCAAAAAATAAGATGAAAAGAGGTAGGTTCGTCTCTACACTCACGGGAATGTGATAGACCAACTGCTGTCCATGGACCCCAACTTTGTCCTCCATGGATGTTCATCGCTAAACTTCTCATGTCTACATAAGTCTGCCATCACAAATCACCATAGGGGCCTTGAATAAGGACCTTGGAGCCCGGTTCAGTGATAAGGCTTGCTGTACTTGCTTTTCTTTTGTAACTGCAAATTAATTCAGAAAGTTACCCATTTTGGGCTCGGGTAATTACTGGGGAAAAGGTGGTTTTAATGAAATTGAGTGTATTGCATTGTGATGGTGCGAGTTGAGAGATGCATGCAGTTAAAGAAAGAGCTACACTAGAGGCTTATACGAGAGGTGTAGCTAACTGTTTAAATTATAAATTTGTTTTCAGAAGATTACTGAGTGTTATAAATTTTTTTAGAATCACTAGAAACTTATATATTACTTATATATTCATTAACGTCGAGACCATAGATTAGTCCCACACCTTCAACATTCAACTTGTGCATTGGCACCATGTTTTGATTTGACATCCGGGTCATCAGCACAAATTTCATAGCCTGCGCCCTTTCAGTCCCACAGATTACCTTGATTACGGTCACTCAGTTGTCGTCATCTTTCAGCCCGAAGATACTCCAATCTAAACGAGATAAGATTCAAAACAATGCCAGACGCAGCCAGAGATGTCCTGCATGTGTATCCCTATCGCTCGAGATTATAGGAAGAAGATAAATCAAGAACCACCAGCCACGCTATGAATCTAGTTGAAACTTGAAACTAAAAGGCTGGTTTTGGTGGTCCATCGAGCGTGATCTGATAGATCCATCTCTGTTCCTTGTTACGTAGGCGTCATTCGCTAAGAAAGCAAAAACCAAGCAATTCCCATCAACATTTCTTTCAGAAAGCAGGCCCGTGAAGATGGATAGCAATGCTTATGATGCTATACTGTGTGCAACAAACAGTGACAATAATGCTGACAGCAAGCTAACGTAGTATTGTTGTATGCCATACGACCGGTTCTGGTCATCTTTCAAGTCAAGTCACTATGATCTGGATAAAACGCATATATATATATATAAACAAATAAATAATTCAATTCAGCTTAGATTCATATGCAAGTTAACGAAAGACCAGAAAGTTTCAATTGAAGCGAAACTAAAAGAAAGAAAGGAGATTCCCAGACTTTTGAACTTCAATAAGCTGAAGAGGCCAACAACGGATGTGAAGCACATAAAGATTGGCCAGATCTTTGTTCAGTGAGCTTGCTATTGGTTAGGATAGATTAATAATTCTAAAGGGTCATCCTCGGCTATATACACAGCCTAGACGATTGTTCTGTAAATGGAAATGGAATCTGCCCAACATGTCTTGGATTTATTGGAAAGAGCCTAACGTCAATATTGCTCCTACGCCTGTGCAAAGGGCTCATCAGTGTGTTAATACAGGTGAAAACGGAGAACACATTCAATAATAACCCATTAATACAGACGCTAGAATAAATTGATATAGGAAATGGATCGACAACAAGATCAGTTCTATCTTGCAGGAGCTGCTTCTTCATTTTCATTGCACCCCATATATGTAGGTTCCTCGAATTATTAATCTAGAACTATTTATATAATCTGCTTTTCTAGCTTCAGCTGTTTTCTCAACTTTCAGAACACAAACTACTTTAGACCTTTATAGAATTACACGTCCTTTCACTATCATAGTAAGACGTACCCTAAATTCAGAAATCAGAGGCGGTGTGTTGTGCTAGGACTGCAAGGGTATGTTCTCTATCCCCAAAATAACTTAGCCTGCAAGAAAGAAACCTTCAGGAAGTTCAATTGGTCAATAGGCAGTCTTCATATACGGGAAAAGGCAATTAGGAGACCCGGGCTTTTTGTTTGTTTTTCAATTGGGGGGACTCCTAATTCTTATCACCATAACAAAACTTTAGCATGCATGAACGTCTGCTTAGTCTTCCTTTTTTCTTTTTTTCTTTTTATGAGGACCTTTTGCTTGTAGCCTTTAGGTTCACCTATACATCTATATTACTATAGGAGCCAACAGGCTTTATTGTACACATTCCAAATAGAGAGCATCTCCGCTGAATTCTCTCTTCTCCGTAACTACAATTTCAAATATAGCAGTCATAACAAGCACTAAAAACCCCACAACTTATAAGGCTCCCAGCAAAGCTCATTTATAGTTTTTATGTGTTGATATTAGAAAACCACAAGACGGAAATTAATGCATATCTACAAGTCAAGAGCATCATCACAACTTCATTCATGCAATGAATCACGTTTGAAGTTTCAATATATCATGAAAAACATCCAATCAACCTGTAGACCATATATAGCATACAATGGTTAAAAAAGATTTAGGAGGGCATAGTGAAAATTACAGGAAGGGAAAAAGCAATCCACTTGCTAGACTAGATGGATTCTCACTTTTGATCAAGTATACTAAATTACCTATTCATCAGCCATGGCCAACTCCAACGCATAGTCATCCCTTTCCTGTGGAATTGAAGCATTTAAGAGTAAGATAAACCCTCCAAAAAATGCAACTTGGTCTTTACCTGTCTCCTTTATTTTTCTCGCTTATTTTTTTAAAAAAAAAGTGGCCTTCCTTTTATATAGATGTATTTACTTTAAACTTAGGTCTTAAAAAATAGGACCATGATACAGTGCCATATCTGTATAACACACTGACCTGAGGCCGTTAGACTGTTATATTATTTGTATTTTAGCTTATTTTGTCTCCTTGGATTTGATTCCAGAATACTAACGTACTTTTTTTTTCCTGCTTAATTATAGGTCTCTGTGTATAAGCATCAACTACATCTATCAACCAATCCCACATTCTCATGATTCACAAATTACCTAGTCTGTGTATCTTACTAAGTTTTTACAAAAATCAATCACCCATATTGTTTCTCCAAAAATCAAACCATGAATGTGTGCATTATGAAAACTCTCCTTCTTGGAGCAAAATCTGCAATCCTTCTGTTCCTGGTCTTTACTGCTCGAATTACTGATCCAGTAGTTGCGAGGCTTGAAGCCACTAGCATACAAGGACTATTTTCCGCATGGTAATCATCATGTGGCACCTTCTGGACCTAATCCGTGCACTCTCCTCTCTGTGCATGATCCTAGGTCTTGCAAGCCTCCAAATTAATGCTATTCTGAAACTAGTTTCAAGTGGGGTCTTCAAAATCTTGCTTATTTCTAATGTAAAAAAATCTAGCTAGATTTATATGACTCCTGCTATATTTAGCTGGACTATGTGCAATGTACGTCTTCCCTTTTCTCCCTCGGTTTTTTCTTTCTTTTCTTATCTATGTTTCTAGCTGGATTCAGTTCACTAATTTGTACGTGCTGATCATAATTAAGTTAGTGGAACTGCATTAATTTCTTATCTTTTATTTATAATGTCCTCGTATGATGTTATAGTAGACAGTGTTGACAGGAAACAAAACAAGAAACATGTGCACTGGTTACCATAATTCTTCATTCACAGCATGTTTCAAGAATTTGGAACTTACAATTGGTCCTCGGGCAAAATATCTTCCAAACTGAAGCCAATACACCTGCACAAGCCAGTTTTCAGAGCTACAAGCAAACAAAGATTCAACGCCTGAATAATTTCATGACACTGCAGTCTTATTTTTTCTATTTCTTGTGAGGATCAGATAAACATAAATGATGTTTTTCAAAAGTGAAAAATTGAGTTTGCAAGTCACCTCATCCTCATCTTGTGTTTCCACTTCAAGATCAGAAGACGGGAAGCCCACACAAAGAAGTGCATATCCCTGCAGATTGCAAGTCAAAATCATGAATTTTCAAAGAACATGGTAAATTATCATCACAAAATTGCAAATTCAAACACAGCCAGCTAAATTATCTGATTTGGAAATAGTAGCTTAGACAACAAGAGAAAGTTGAGCAAGAACAGAAATGTTTCCCAAGAAGAAGCTACTTTCATCAATGAATTTTCTTTCTGATGTTATTTAAAATATGAGATGTTAAGCATAAGAAAAGCTAGATCTTGGATGCAACCACCCACTTTTAAATTCCACATCTGAAGGATTTTTTCAAAATACACTTAAATTAGAGGTCTTTCATATTGACTAAATTTGATTTTACTGTTTCTGCAATTGAGGATCACCATGGGTGTTATGCAATCCTTTTAATTTCACATAAGCTTACATCTCTGGCATCCAAGAGGGAAAAATATGGAAAAGTTCATTAAAAGACAAGCTTGACCAAAATGATTTGCCAAAGATGTCCTAACAGCATAAAGCACCAAATCAGTACAAACTAAAGAGCACAAAATACAGAACTTTCAATCATGGTGCTAATATCTGAATACTATTAAATATGAAATAAAATATAAGCCCTTCATTCACCTCTTACTTCTGAGAAAAAAAAAAGATGAAGAATAATAAACTAGACCTTCAATTCCATGTTATGTTTTATATTTATTCTAAGAAGCCATGTCGTGCTTTATTGAGGCATGGGATATCCAATTCAATTATCATTGTCTTTTTTTCTTCCTGAACTCGTCCACTAAACAGGATTTAATTTGTTGCCTCTAGACAACTGTGCATAGTTGGTATAAAGTGAAGCTTCAGAACTCTGCCCCTTCTACAAGGTCCCTAGAGCACAATGTCCATAAACCTAAATTATAGGTAATATTCAGAAGCTATGTCACTGCGATAAAAAAAATTAAGAAAAAAATCTGAAATAAAGGGCACAGACCTTCGACTTCAACTCAGCAGAGATCCCTAAAGCTTCTGGCTGTCTAAGTTGCCCTGATTTAACACGTACAGCACAGCTGGTGCAACAACCTGCAAGTACATAGCATTTCATCTAGATCAATTCTAACCAGAAAAATAGAAAGGGCCATAGACAGCAGAGTAAATACTCAGGAAATCTTATTCTCAGAAGAAAAAAAAATCATACAGAAATTATCATCAAATGGCCTATCAGAAAACAGTGGAGTAATTTTTTCTATTGATTTGGTAGTGTCAATAACGCAGATGCAAGAGATCTAATAAAACTAGCACTTCCTTTCTTATAAAGTTAAGTTTTGGGTTTAATGCGCGCTAAAAAAGTCATGACTGCAGTGAGCTATAAGTTGCATAATACATTAAAAGGAAGCTACTCCAGCGGGTGGAAGAATTGATAGATTAACAAATAAACAAAAGAGAGCGAAAGAGGAATTATTTGTTGGATTTCCTTTTCTTGTCTTCCCTCCCCACTCCCACTCCTTTTCATAATAAGCTAAAATGAAAGACCCAATGCACCATATCCGACCGAAAACCTCTAAACTCCCAAATACTATTTAACCATGAGTCTTTTAAAATAAACAAAAAATTAATTTAATTTAAATTGATAGAGTGGCATTTGAGAACCATATTACCGTGCCTGCAAGCAAATGGAAGTGTGATGTTCTGTGACTCCGCTGTGTGCAATATATACTGGTCCTGCATTTCGATTTTAAAAAGAAATAAACAAAATTTATACATGCAATTCAATTACTGTCAATTAAATACAACAAACAGAGTCTAAATTAATAATTCACCTCTGGAACAAGGAACTCGTGAACAACGCCTCGTTGCCGGTCGTGAACAGTGACCTTGTGAGTTGGAATCGAGGGAGAGTAGCTGTTGCCGGTTCGATCGCTCACTCCTACTGAAGATTGAAGCTCCGATGTCGTTTTAACAACGCGGCATTTAAGAGAAGTGGAGTGTAGAGTCGTGGGGTTTGGAGATGAAATTCGCCGGTAAAATGCCGGCTTCCTGCAGAGTGAGCTGCAGGAGTGGCTTGAAATGATAAGGTCCATGGATTCTTTTTGTCGTTTCTCCTCTCCTCTCCTCTCCTCTCCTCTCTGGCGGTTATTTTATGCTATGTAAGGGTGGAGATTTGCTACTTGCCTTTGTAGGGAATCGTTGGCTGTCACACCGCTTGATTGTTTTGCACATCTGTTTTTTTTTTTTTTTTTTTATAGAAATATTGGGATTGACTTGTCCTGTGGAAGAGTAACTTTCTTTTTATTGGGGTCCAAAGGGCTGCTTTGGATAGAAAGGAGAAAAAGGGGGTGCATCATATGATATAGAAACAAGGTTTATTATAATTAAAAAAAAATACAGTACAAGTTGTAGGGAAAAACTTACTTGTATAAAAAAAAATTGAATTAATAATAAATTTAAGTAATATATGATTTAGCTTGAATTTTCAAATTTAAGTAATATAGTTGATTTTCTTATAAAACGAGGCATCCATGTCCGATTAATTTCAATCATAAAGTTATTATTATCTTTAATATTTTAAATAATTATGACTTTAAATCCTTTTAAGCGTGATGAAATGTATCCCTCTTTGATTCATATAATTAATACTAGTAATTAGTAGACTTTCAAACGCTCTGCTATGATATAAAGTGTGACGAAATTTCTTTAAATTTATATGAATATAAAAATTGTATAAAATTTCATGTATGGTGCCTATCGTACATTCATCTCATGAATGATTTACACACACACACACACACACACACACGAAGTGATACTGACTAGGAGACTCCCAAACAATTTCCACCACTCAGTTTTAAATTAATATTTTAAGTTAAAAAAATTATAAATGCACACTGTGTTTATCCATTTTAATCTTTTTTCAAATATAAATAAATAGGTGTAATTTTATTTCCATTATATATTTTGTCCAACAACAAGCTACTAAAAATATGGACGGCTCATTGAAGCTGCCGCTCATCAACTCCTTGAGAATTTTGCCTCTCTTGTGCAATTCATGTTCGCTGTTCGCTCTCACTCTATGAAGCACAGTCGCTCACCATTAAAAAACCAAATGTCCCTGTTGCTGCCGTTTTCCTTCTTTCTTTTGCCCTTTGTTAGGCGCAAGAGGCCCGCGTCCAAGGAGGGTGCATTTGTTCAACCTGGCACTTATTCGAAGGCATGCAGCTGCATGAACGGCACTCGGCGATCACCGTGGCGTCCTAGCAATTCCTTACATTTCTAGACTGGAACATCATGCGCGGAAAAAGCTGTTTCTATTTCAGCAAAACATAAATCAAAAACTGTAACGTGTTTCTGTTGTGAACGCGAAAGGAGAAGGATGCAAGCTGCTAAGGAGAAAATCAGCAAAATCTTGCTAGTGCTGCCAAGGAGCGCATGACCATTTGCAAAGCCAAAGTCGAAGAGCAGGTTATATTTCTTGAAAAACTCAAATAGAGAGAACAAAAGGAAAACATCTGTTTGGATATTCAAGTGTTTTATCCGTTACAGTGCTCCGTTGTTTTGTAAAGCTTGCTTGGTGAAAACTTGCAGGCACAGTAGGCGACAGCCAGGACAGAAGAAGAGAAAGAGCTCGCCAAGGAGCGTAGAAAAGTAAAGGTAGCACAGGCAAAGATGGGGTTGCATCACCAAGCATGCAGCTGAGAAATTGAGTTCCAACCACCACCACCAACGTCCTGCGGTGGGCACTCAGCCAGTGGTGGGAACTCGGCCCATGGTTGGAACCCGTGCAAACCAACCAGTTGGGACTGCAGGTACCGTGCCTGGAAGCACAGTTCCTACATACCCCCTAGGAGGGCACCCTCCTGGACAGAACTATGTTTAGACAATTAATCATGCAGTGTGTTGGAAGGTGGGACTCCATGTGTGTATGTACGAGTGTAGAGTCTGTAGACTACTTGTCTGTCTCGAGTTTCAGTCTTCTGTTGGAAACTCTCTGTTATGAATGGAAAAATAGATTCGATCAAGCATCCCTCTTTACCATGCTGCAAGTCATCGGACATACAAGTATGAAGCAGGTGTTTCGAGAGTCGAGCTGGTCTGGTTTCAGTAAGATAATTTTCGTTTGGTTTGCCCATATAACTCATTTCCTGCAAGGATATACGGGAATAGTTGATGGACAGATACATGAAAACAGTCAACTGCACGGCATGCAGGTCATTGGATCTTTCCTGTATTTAACTTTGTGTGCAAACAAACAAAATATAGCAAATCCGGGATTAAGAAAATGTGAACAATCAAACCAGGTGTGCAAGAAGACCGGATATGAAGGCCTCTTCAAAGGAAGGATGAGAAAATATATATACGAGCAAGTACAGGGAACAACATGGATCAATTGGTGCATGCATTCAACTCCAACAGAGTCAGTTTTCTAGAGCATCTGTGACATTTATCTGATTAGATGGTCTAAATTAAAATCTTATCACATACCAGATGAACAAAGCCTTGTAACATAAACAACAATACAGTTGGGTCTAGGGTCTTCACACCACAAAAACAAAGCGTGAATCTATTCTAAAAGAATAACCCAGCAGCAAACCTACCCTATAGACCTTACAGACGAAACCCAGCCACCCTTGAGCCCTGAACATGAAGACCATTATACCCACTGCAGTCTCCCTTGATGTTCCACACGCTGTTGAATTTTTCCATCATGTGACATCATCTGCGTCTTGATTTTAGCTGGCCGGGTACTGTACTTCACTTCAAACCTCGGCAGAGGCTTGTGTTGTTCATCAACACTTGAAGATGTATCTGGTAAAACCTCGTCAAAGAACTCATCTGCCACGTCTCCATCTTCATCTATCCTGAGGCGTTTTGCATACCATCTCAGACCCTAGGAAAAGATAAACAGACCATCAACATACTTTAAGAGATCAGATCAATAAAAATGTCAGCAAAGACACGGATCAACTGTATACTGTCTTCATAACATTTGGAGCTTGGAACTATAAGACAAAATACATAAAATAAAATTAAGCAGGATAAATTGACTTGCTAACTTTGCTCTGTTTTACCATTGCTGCTCAAGATTTCAAGGAGCCTACCAAATCCATGAATAACTAGTGTAATTCTGCGATTCAATTGATCACATGTGTGAAGCATCCCATTTATACATTTCATGAATTTAAATTTTCATGAGCAAAAAATTTATCCAAAGGAATGAATGAAGAGAAAGATCAGAATGTAAAGATTACTATGCTCAAGAAACAGCAACGTTGCATACGGAGGAAATGTTGATTTTTATGAGGTCACAAACATGAAAAGCCCAACTTAACTAGCTAGGTTTATCAGCACCTACGAAAGTTCAACTATTTCTATCCTTCCCTATGAACACACAGGACCTCCTAGTTTGGGCTTCTCCAACCTACCTACTTCTACAGATGCTATTATCTCTGCCTCCTGTAATTTACCTAAAACAAACCAGCAAGGTATAACCCTTATTCATTGTCAAGTTGATTAAAGAAGAAGTAATGTTTCCTCATGCCCTTTTGGTCCATACAGCCAGGTGGCCCATCCTCTGAGTGCCAAAGGAAATTGAAGCTGCCAGGTATTTTACCTCAAAATCACCTAATATGCATGCTTCATAATTATAATCTCTCTCAAGAATTTGTGCTTCTAACAGCAACCAATACATCTCAAACATGCCATTATCTCTGGTACCCATTTGGATGTAGCCATTGTACATGAAATAAAGAAAGAACCAAAAGACCATAAGCAACTAACAACTAGACAGTGCTGCAGAAAATGGAATACACTTCATCCTTCTCTCATTCATAGAATATGAACTTGAAAGAGTATGATTTTTGGCTGCTGTCCATGTAAAATAGATAGCTAAGAAGGAGACCCAGAGCAAACTCCTCAAGGGGAAAACATCTCGAAATTACCATGCAGACACCTAAAGTGCTCTTCTAAATTTTAGTTAAAATCCAGCTACCTCTTTGTAAATGTGCAGAAATGGCTAGGGGTAATAGAACGGTTATCTCTCCATTTGTCAACTAATTCACAAAATGGAAAGCATATTCTGCCCCTCTCAAGCATTGTATTGTGATGCCTATGCTATTGCAGTACACTCTTTCTCTTGTTTCTTCAAATAGATGCCTCTTAGTTAAACATAGCATCAGCAAAGGTTAATGCATTCCATTACTTTGTATCCATACCTCCGAAAACCCACCTCTGTCAATTGCATAAATACAGTGGCTTGTTTATGTTTTGTGGGTATCACACATTGCAACATTCAAGACAATGGGTTATCACTCAAAATTGCTGCCTTAAAACTTATAGATCTTACTCCTACTTGGTTATTACCAGCTGATATTTGAGACCAAAAAATTAGCTAATGTCCAATGAGCCTAAAGGTTATTTTAAATGATCTCAAGGCATAATAATCTAAGAGCAATAAACACAATGAACTAATGTTCACATTTTTTCTTCAAATCATTTGAAAATAGCAGACACCCTACCTTAGAAAAATTTACAGAGGCGAGCATGAAATAACTAATAACTTCAGCGGCACAGGAACTACACACCAAAGCAAAGCAAAAGGCCAATCAAAATGCCAGTCAGAAGGTTCAAAGTTGAGCTTCACCGCACATTAATGGTGATTTGAAGTTACTACCATAGGGTCATCTCACCAGAAAACACTCTGCAGTAGCATCATATGTTGCAGACATTCACAAAGATTAACACCAATGTGAGGAAGGCACAGTAAAATGTTGCCAACGTGACAGCATGTCATGACACAAGAAATCATTAGAATGCAGAAAACTAATAGAAAACAACAGGCCACGTTCCATAACCCTGATAAGAAAAAAGTTTGCAGAAGTTATTTTATGAGACACTACAAAAACTCGGTAGGTTTATGGAGGTAAGGGCGAACCAACTCATTAGGTTACAAGATTGGCAGTTTAACTTGCAAATAAGACTACAACGGTGCATCAATAAAATTTGGAGGATGAACATTGCTTTCCATTTATAACTGCATTTATAATGCAAGATTCCTCGTGGAAGCTAGAAATAACAATCATATGTTAAAAACTTTACAATCAAACACAGAAATTTGGAGCTGCATTATGAGAACCTCAACAAAACTCCAGATGTAAAAGGTCCAAACTCCATCTTCAATCATTCTGAACACGTTAACCAAGGAAAAGAAGAGTCAGATTCTCATCATCCATTCCCTCTTTTCGAAGGAAAGAAAGAAAGATCCTACTGACCTCTATTGGGATTGACACTAATCTAACTGAAACACAGCAAATTGATATCGAAACTTACTCCTTAGTAAACACCAGCAATCATATATCTTCCGCAGCTACATTGTTTAATGACAATTCAACAATACCAAAACAACCCAACACTTGTCATTTCAAAACCCCAAACAATCACTAAAATCGAAAACTAACAAAGCAAACAAAAATGTGAAATCTAAAGAAAGAACATACCTGAACGCCGCCGTCGCCGGAGTTGCAGGAGACAATTACGGGTCCAAGCTGGGGGCGTTCGACGGGGACTTGGAGAGGAACGCTAAAACCTTTACGGGGAAGCCCGGTTTCTTGGAAATTGGAGCGAAAAGGGGCCTGGTTGGGGTGTTGATGATGATCTTCTTCGTCTTCTTCTAGTTCTTGTTGGTCTTTCACTTCGTGGCCTCCATCATCTTTAGCAAATCCAAGAAACCCCGCTAACCTCTTAAAGAATCGCATCGCATCCCCAACTACGAGTCGAACTTAATCGAGAACTAGAAAAGGAGAAGATGGGATTGTTTGTGGATTTTATGGAGAGGGAGAGAGTTGGGATTTAGAGAGAGGGGGGGTGCGGTGAAAGTGAGGTTTAGATTAGAGACTTAATTGTCGGAGAAGAGATGACAGGGACAGAAATGATCTGTTTGCTTGCAAATCTGTTTTGCTTTTGTTTTGTTGCTGGTCTGGAAATGAAGGATTTCGATAACGTTTAATTTTAAAAAAATATATATTTTTTTAATTTTTATTATTATTTTAATATCTTCATATTAAAAATAAATTTTAAAAATAAAAAAATATATATTATTTTAATATATTTATAAATAAAATATATTTTAAAAAATTATTATTATCTTAATACCAAATAAACTCTTTTAATTAAAGTATTTGTTTTGTTTTGTTATATTTTTTTTTATTGAGATTTTTGTCCTTTTTTTTATTTTGCAAGAAATTTTTTTCATGCAAAATACCTAATTATTTTATAAGTAATATATTTTTTAATATTTAGTTTTAAAAAATATTTTTTAATGATTATGAAAAAAAAATAATGATAGTGTTGGTTGTGAGATGATGATAATAATTAAAAAAATAAAAAAGTTAAAGTTATTTTATATAAAAATTAATGGTTTTATTTAAGTGATCCGGATATAAGTCATAATCAA
>Ga0325400_1004357_pt1 | contig 13094 bp, 7 predicted proteins | sample PopdelMetagenome_2_FD_205662 | JGI IMG/M metagenome (GOLD analysis project Ga0325400, IMG submission 205662) | Populus deltoides microbial communities from Bellville, Georgia, United States - Xylem-PdKOR-R1 | ecosystem: Host-associated > Plants > Phyllosphere > Stem > Wood/Secondary xylem...
TTTGAAAACGAGTGCGCTTTGCATCTTGGTTAGCCGGGGATCTTGTCCTTTTACTCTAGTTGAAGCTGCAGGCCAGCCGATTAGCTAAGATGATGACAAGTCGATCATACCTTATCGTTAAACGGGTTTCATGGACCACCCAGTTTTTGCATTCAACAGTTCTCTGCTTCAATTTTTTGTTGCTGTGTTTTAATTGTCTTTTGTCTTCTTGCATCGAATTTCATTTTATGCCGTGCAAGTTATGAAAGGTTTAGATCAACCAGCACAATTTTTTTAAATAAATTTATCTAGATTCAATTTTCATGTACGTTTTATCTGCTCAAGTCATAATCCTGTGACAGCTAGAGCAGCTGAAATGGATAATCTATGTTTTATATAGTAAAACTCTAGCATTTTCATCGAAAGGGGACATCTCATCAGCTTCTTTTGATACAAGTGTGTAATTTTCTGTCCCCTTCTCTACTACAAGCAAGATTTTTACTTCATGCAAGATTTCCAAAATAGACGCTATTCAAAATGCTATGGTTATGATGTATGGATTGCTTATGTGTCGGTGTATTTAAGCTTTAACTAACACAATTTTGATATTTACTAAAAAAAACTTAAACATACACCTAGCCTATCTTGCTACGATCCAGATAAAAATAGAAAAATTAAAATATTGATACCAAGTTGAAAACAAAGAAAATATTAGACAATTTTTTCAACTAAATTACTTTGAGTCACAGTTTCTCGAATGGGTTTATTGTAAATTCTTATTTCTTAAATCAATAGGCTTAAGCTCGTATCATAAGCTTGCGTGTTTGAGAATATAGTTGTAAGCTTGCGTGTTTGAGAATATAGTTGTGGTTGTTTTTAGTGATTTTTATTCGGAAATGTATTAAAATAATATATTTTTTTATTTTTTAAATGATCTGAAAATACCAAAAAAATATTAATTTGAAGTAAAAAAAAAATAAAAAAAATTTAAATTTTTTAAGATGTAATAGAAGAAAAATAAAAAAACTCATCTCTTATACTATATCCGACCCATATCAAGGAAGGTTGATGGTATAAGAGTTCACTTATGAATTTCTTGATTTCTTATTATTTTTTAGTTAAATCCTTTTTCTTAGTAAAATTATGAAATCAAACGATACAATGGTATTTCTTTGAGTAATTAAAAATTTAAATTCTACATGCATCAAGAAATTAAAATGTATTATGTAGCTTTTTTTTTTAAATCATTATCTTTTGATTTTAATTTCAAGATAGAAGTTTTCTAAATTCAATTTCAATCAATAAAAAGAATTGATACCAGGTTGGAAAAAAAATAAAAGGATATAAAAATTCTACAAGATTTAGGTTAAACATTCGTATGGGTACAAGATCTATTAATATTTCTTTTCAAATACACATAAATATAAAAGCTACAATAACACTCAGTCAAGATTATGATAATATAATTAAATTACTAAACAATTAATTATATATGAATAATGAAATAACTAAAATTCTATCATCTCTGCAACATACGGCATGCTCTACTAATGCCCATAAATACTCATCTTCTTCCTCTTAGGTAGAAAAAAGGATGGAGCATTTCATGAGTCTTAGATGTGAACACCGACGAGGAGACCCGAGTAATTATATTTGTTGATTATTGAGGCCATTTAAATAAAAGGGGCACATGTAAGCAGGGTTTCCTTTTTTAAATTTCTTTCTTCCCTTTCCAATCAATCATTAAAGGATTTCAAAGACAAGTCCTACTTGCATTGAAATCAGAAAAAAATCTCTATGTTAGTCATCCTAATAAGATCATGCTATGTTGTGTGGTTAATATCCTTTTCAGTTTATGGCACCAGTTGATTCGATTATAGTGTGTGAGGAAATATTGTTAGGTATAGGAGAGGAGAATTGACTGAGAAAAAAATCTTCTAATTACCCACTGCAACACTCTAATGGATATCTCCCTTTAGCAACTTGCATTCTGGGATTATGTCATCTGGCTTATGATATGCTGTTTGTTCTAATCTGTCATGTGCTTGGTCAGAATTCAGTCCCTGTTATTCTTGGAACTTAAAAGCTAGTATTTTAACCCTTCATGTTAAGATGATATTAGAATTCTACGGGAAATATGGTAACTATTCATTTTTGTGCACAGTTAAGCATAGGTCTTTGAATCACTCTTGAATGTAAATGCAGTGATCAATCTGCTCAATCATGGGGGTGAAAAGAAGTTCATATAGGTTGCCTTATTCTTTTGCTCCCTTCATGGAGGTATTACCCTAGTGAATGTAAATTCCATTTTCCTACGGTATTGGTCTAGATATGATCTCTTTTGTGGATGAGAGATGTTGCAGGAATTCTTGTTGGTTAGCATGTGATGCAGGACAGCCAGTGGTTTAGGAAGAAATTTTAATGCTAATAGTTTTAGACAATTTGGTTAATTATTATTTTCTTATAAATTAAGTCTATGTTTTGAATTTCCAATTGGGGTTTGGTTTTCTGCTCTCTATTTTCTTTGGTGCCTGTCTAGTTTGACTTTCAAGATAGCTGTTATTGTTGGTTAACATGTGATGCAGGACAGCCAGTGGTTTTGTTTTTAATATGCTTTTCCAGCCATGAATAGAACTTTGGGTGTGTTCTATGCTCAATTTTTTGTTTTTATCTTCAGAGCGGCCAGTGTCTTTGAATTAAGTGAAAGCATGCAACTGTAGAAGCACATCAGAGCCTTCTTGTTGAGAGATAGAAAAGGTGAAGTGGAAATATGTGTGGCCTACTCTGCATTTGAGATAAGGCTTGGCATCCAAATAAACTATTTGGTCTATGGAAGACAACTTAAGGCTGGAAAAGAATTTCAGGAATGATCAATCATTAGGTACTGCTGAGAAGACTGTAATATCCCAAGCAAGGCAAAGTGTGAATGTGCAAGAGAAGCTGAAATTAGCAAAGCGTAATTCGTCACATACTGATATCCATCATGAAATTACAAAAAACGTAGATCATCTGTCTTCTAAGCCTTGGAGAAATATTCTGAAGCAACACAGGACAGCAATTGAGGAAGAGGAGCTTGTCAAGTACATGTCCAAATTGCCAAGCTATCTGGAACGGGGACAAACCCGCCAAGACAAAGTTTTAAATGTCGGGGTCCTTGACTGGGGCCAGCTAGAAAAGTGGCAATGCAGCCAGAAACAGATGCCAGCCAGAAATAGCAGGCATTCACTTTCAAGCTGCGGCTCATCTTCGCCCTTCTCAACAGCAGGATCATCTGTCTATTCCAGCGGAGGTCAGAGTTGCTCTCCTGGTCGTCAAAGGACACATCGCCCTTCACTACAATTTCATCTGATGTCATCTCCCAACAAAGGCAGTTCTCCTGTCAAATCACTCAAAGAAAGCATTGGAAAGTTTCAGGATGTCAAAGGTTCCCAGACTAGCACGGTGATTGAGCAAGCAAAGTTTATCAGACCTGATCAGCCGTTTCCCAAATACCATCCAGAAATCAATCTTGACCGGTGCAAGAGAATAGATTCAAACCCCAAGATCAATCCAGAAAATGGAACTTTGCCTAATGGGTTAGATTATGAAGGGCTGCAGTTCATGAAGACGAAGACAAAGACAACCATAAAGCCTCCAGAGGATGAATTTATGAAGAGAGCAGGTAAATTGCAAGAACAGAAGGCATGTGTTGCAGACCAAGATGTTGACCAAACAAATGAAAGATTAATTCTTCTTATACCAAGAGATTCCCCCCAAGGTTCTCATTCCGGAGTGCCCCATAAGTCAACAATGATGTTTGGTGAAAAGGAAGAAGAAGCAAATCGAAAGAGCTTTTCTGATGTGCCCGTGGAGATTTTCTTTCCAGCAGTCCATTCTGATGTCCCACATTCATGCCCACTTCCATATGAAAATGGCAGACCCTTGGAGAAAAAATGGCACTCAGGTGAAATGAAGAATCTCAGTTTTTTGTCAGATTCTTCTCAATCAGTGCCTCAACAAGCCAAAATAGGAATGAGTACATCCCGTGATACAATTTCCAAAGTAAAGAAACCAACTGTAATGCTGAGTGATTCAAGTTCAAAAGAGCCTTGTGTGGCAGATCAGAAAATGAACAGATTAGCTTCTGAAAAAGTAAGAAGCACATCACCATTTCGCAGACTTAGCATTGGTATGAGCAAGATAAGCAAAAGTTTCAGCTCCAAAGAGGGTTCGTCTAAACCACAATTTAGCTCAACTTATAATTCTGCACAATCTGGTTCAGAGAGTGCTATGGCTTCCATGCGCCAGGGAAATCAAAGTAGTGATGCACAAAATGCTTCAAGCAGAGCACGGTCAAGCCCTTTGAGAAGGTTACTGGAGCCAATGCTGAAGCCAAGGGCAGCAAACTTCCATCACTCAGGAGAGAAATTGCAGGGAGGTTCTAAATCAACAGATACAGTCTGCAAATCATTAAATATTCAGTTAGATTGTATGCCTGGAACTGCACAGATTGAGGTAGTAAAATCCGATACCACCACTCCTGGCAAAATCAGTGTCAGTGATTCATTCAAGGACAGGAAGTACACATCGTCCCCATTTCAAGCCCTTCTCCGAGTTGCAGTTAAGAATGGCCAACCTATGTTCACGTTTGCAGTTGACAATGAACGTGACCTTCTTGCAGCCACAATTAAGAAATTGAGTGCATCGAGGGAGGCTGACTACAGCTGCATTTACACATTCTTTGCCATTCAAGAAGTCAAGAAAAGGAATGGGAGGTGGACAAATCAAGGTGGCAAGGGCAAAGGCCACGATTATATACCTAATGTTGTTGCCCAGTTGAAGGTTTCTGGTTCTCAGTTTTCCAATTTGACGAGACAAAACTACATGGCACAATCTTTCGCGAGGGAGTTTGTTTTGTTTGCTATGGATCCGCATCAGGCAGAGCAACAAACCTTAGATTTTCAGCCTAACGATGAACTTGCTGCCATTGTTGTCAAGATTCCTAAAGTAATCAATAGAAGTACAATCAGAGATGGCAATCAGACTAATAAGTGCAATAATTATTCAGAGGCAAGATGTAATTCTACCTCGGGTAATGTACAGAATCAGCCTGTCCTTGGCAGTCAAAGCCTTATCAATACTACAGTCATACTTCCAAGTGGCATTCACAGCCTACCAAATAAAGGAGGACCTTCATCTTTGCTCCAGCGTTGGAGATCAGGTGGATCATGTGACTGTGGAGGTTGGGATTTGGGTTGCAAACTAAGGATTCTTGTCAACCACAATCAACTTACTAAGAAATTGAGTACAACCAAAGCCTGTTCAGCAATCGACAAATTTGAGCTCGTCTCTCAGGTATGCTTACTATTTGCTTGAACCTGCTAATCATTCCCCACACCTGTAATATTCAACTTACATCTCTTCCTCTTAATCCATATTTAACCACAGGGTGGAGAAGAAAACCAGCCTGTCTTCAGCATGGCCCCTTTCAAGGAGGGGATCTATTCAGTCGAGTTCAATACATCACTTTCAACTTTACAAGCGTTCTCTCTTTGTATAGCAGTTCTAGATGGTAAAAAACTATGCGAGATGTCAGAGTCTAGCAGCTTGTTTGAAGAAAAACCTTCTCTGGAAACAATACAGTCGCAAAATGATGGTTTAAGGGCTCCAAATGGAAGTGCAGGAGAGGTCCCTGCAAGATATGTCTCATATCCACCCCTTTCTCCGGTAGGAAGGGTCTAGTTTGAAGCCAAATCTTCCCTGTAATTAGACACGTCCGGTATAGATAAATACATTTTCAGTCGGCTGGGTGATCAATGGTTGAAACTGGATTGAAGTTTTTGCACAAGTGGTTAAAATTAAATGAAAAAAATAAGCATATATTAAGCAAGGCTTCTGAGATAGTAGCAGGAAAGTAGCCTAGAAACCTGAGAACATGCATGGTATTTTGTGTTAGTTTTGGCGTGGTTCTTTCGACAAGAGAACCAGTATTAACTGTACTTGGAGCAATACGATCTTCATCATCAATGCAAGTGTGCATAATATTATCAGTGAAAGCTATTTTTGCTCTCAGTAGTTGTCGATTGTTTGTTAAAAAAATTCTGCTGTGAATATTATTTAGTAACCATTCATTTTAACTCAACTTTAATTAAAATTTAGACTGAGTCAACATCAGCTAAATAAAGAGTTGCGAAAATTATCAGCCATGAAACTGTAATTTTGTTAACCATTCACGACCAAAGTGCAAGATATGGATGATAAAACACCATGGAAGCATCCTTTGGCCTATGGTAAATGGTCCCAGTCCAGGATTTTGGATGTTGACATCAACATCGCTTTTCAACTTTCATGTCAGGAGACTGATAATGACTCTTTAGTCGTTTTTTCTCTTTATTCCAGTCGGAAATTGCAAATGGAAAGATTGTTTTTACTTGAGTTCTTGACTGCACGGTACACAGCTTAGAATATTTTTTTTTGTATTAAAATAATTTAAAATTTTTAATTTTTTTGGGTTAAATCTCAATGTAAAAGTAAAACGGGCCTTAATCTATTGGTTAGTCTTTTAAATAACCAATCACATTGTAGCACAGGAGATTAAGGATTGAATCTTGCATGGAAGTGAAGCAGTGAAGAATCTTTCATATGTAAGAACATGCATAAAATAACCTGTTTAATTTATAAGTAGGGTTAGGGGTCCATGACTATCCATGATCCCGTATTTAACTTGCATTGGAGATTCCAATATCCTGTACAGTGTACACCAATTCTTGACAGTTTTATTTTTAACAAGTTTTGTTTTCTAATAAAATTTTTATTCGGTATTAATTATTTTTGCTGATTCTACCAAAATTTTCTCCAACTCAAAACTCTCTCCTCCCTCCAACCAAAAAAAAATCGAAATTTAAAACCTTTTAAGAATATTTGATTAAGATTAAGATTCCCAATTATTCTTAATCCCCAACCACAAAATCTCAAATCCTGCTTCTCTCTTGAAATCACCAAAGAAACAAAAAAAAAAAAAAGGAAAGAGAAACCAATTCAAATTTTGCTTTCTGTCTTTTTTTTAGGTTAATTATTATTGATTAATGTTAAATGTCAAACAATAACCTCGGATTCTCAAAATGCCCTTTTACATTGCTCGCCAGGCTCCTAAGGTTTCTCTCTTGACTCTCCACCCCTACTCTCTTTTTTACTATTTAATTGTTTTTGTTTCGATTGATTGTTGTTTAATATTATCAAGTGCAGCTCTGGAGAAAGATTTGCACAGAAACGACAATAGAAATTTCGCTTGTTGCAGAGAATCGGAAGCTGCTTCTTGCTGGAATTGTTTTTCAGGTTCCCTCTTTCTTAATCACTGTTGATTATTACGTTAATCTCTTTTTCTTCTCCAATTTGATGTTAAATAGTTTCTTATGTGATGATGTTAATGAATATTTTTATTTATTTATCTTACAGTACATACATGGATTAGCTGCTCATGGAATTCATTACTTACATAGGCCAGGACCGACACTTCAGGATGCTGGCTTTTTTCTTCTTCCGGTGAGAAATATCAGTTTTCGGAATACATTGTTGTTTGTGAAATGGAACAGCATTTTATGTTCCTTTTCTGTTTTGTTTCAGGAACTTGGTCAGGACAGAGCTTATGTCAGTGAAACCTCATTCACCTTCATCTTTGCTTCTTTTGTGTTGGTGAGGTTTTTCTTCATGTTATTACTTGTCGATTTTCTTTTTTACTTTACATATTCTGGGATTTTCTCTTGTAATCTAACAGATGGTTTTCAGACTTTTTTACCATTGTAATGGTTGCTGATGATGTTTTTCAATAATGTTGGTGGACCCTTTTTTTTTTTAATGTTCCCTTGCTTGTTACATTTGTTTAATGTTCTGCTTTGTCTTTTCACTTTACTGTGGTTTATGGAAGATTCATGAATGCAACTCTTGCCGCAGCTGATGGCATGTATATCAAATTTCATAGATTCCTTTGTAGAGTAGGCAGGGAAGATATATTTTGGATGGTGATGTTATTTTGTTCGCACAATATTGTGAAATTTCCCACTTAGTTTCCTCATGCACAAATGTATGCATCACTTATTTTCAACGCTGGAAGAATTATTCAACCAGATACATGCAGTTTCAGACAAATGTCTCGGACTTGAATGATAGTGATGATCACAACTCTCGAAGAAAACTATTTAGTTGAGGAATTACATAGACAGTTTTAAAAATAATACAGACTTTGATGACTCAAATTGGTATGTCATCTGACGTTAGCATGTTATTATTCTTTATCTGAAGTAGTTATTCTATAAAACCTTAGAGAAGTGGAATATTTTTCAAGCCTTTTCTCTTTGATTTAATCATTCCTCATGCTATGGAGTTTCAGTAGCTAATCATTTGTGGCCAGACTTCTATTCTTAATTATATTTGATCCTGGTTCTAACAGGAGTTATTTTTGTTGCAGTGGACCATCCATCCCTTCGTTTTCCAGAACAAGAAAATCTATACAGTTCTGATATGGTGCAGAGTCCTTGCCTATTTAGTGGTAAGTGTTTTTTTTGGTTTTGTTGTTTATACGAAGTCCTTCTATTGCCAGAAATGAGGTCTGAACTTGAATTTGTTGGAAACAAGTATTTGTTATTCTCTATGCTTGAAGGGCAAGAAATTAAAAAAAAAAACATTGAACGAATAATTGGAAAAAGAGCCATTATCCATTGATGTTCCCACCATAGTAGGTCCTAGGAGAGATACTTATTAATAATCCTGCCGTCTGAAGTCAAAATTGGCTTTGTAAGATTTTTATTTCCAATGGGTTCTTACGAATCTATAACTTACCTTGTCTAGTAAAACTCAATCCAGACACAAGCACCAGTGTTTAGGGGCGTTTATATTACATAAGCAGCCACACACAGTATGGGAACAGGTGGGCAAGCCCATGTTACTGAACATTGGGCAAGGTCTATATTGGAAAACACTTAAACAAGCCCAAACATCTCTGCAAACAGCGGAAGAAAACAATTTATCTTCTGAAATTCTTCTTGGGATTGTTAAGTGACTGATAGCTCTTGTCAGGATCTATCAAAATGCTAATGACCTCTACTCTAAAAAAAAATGGAAAACATATATCATTTACCTATCTTCCAGTTCAGCTTAGTTCTGCTCCAGATTTTGTTTTTCTCTACCACAATAACTGACTTCTAAGATGTCTCAATATATTCGATTTGTATTTTCTTGATCTTCTCCGTAGCGTTTCTTTCCTGCATGTAGCGACACTTAAACTGGTTATGGGCGCTGTTCATCTTGTAGCATAACTTGCTATGGATACTTCTCAGGATGCTCTTTAACTCTGCATGTCCTGAAAGGAGAACCCAGAATGCTACACATTTTTCACCGACAGAAGAAGATGGCTTCTTTGCTGATGAAATTAGTTTTGTCATTTATTTCATTGTACATTATTCACCCGCACTGGCTGTATGATTATATAAGTGGATGGAGTGATGGACATAATATTAGTTTCTGTTGTCGTCCTATATGTCTTACAACATTCAGTATTGTTTCTGTACTTTGATTAGGCTTGCCAGATTCTTCGTATATTCACATTCTATTCGACTCATCTTCCTGGTCCAAACTACCATTGCCATGAGGTAAATTTTTTAAACTCTATACTATTTGCAACCAGGTTCTTTAATTTCAGGACTTGTGGCACTATCCTTTTATGAAAGTTCAATTACAATTGTTGTAATTGTAGCATCTCTTTACAATCAGGTACAACTTTCTCTTTCAGGGCTCAAAACTTGCCAGGCTGCCCCATCCAAAGAGTGCAATTGAATTGCTTGTGATCAACTGTAAGTTTTGAAATATCCAACTGTTTTTTGTTATTATTTTTATTGCACCAGATCATCAGTTTATTTTTTTACATGATAGCATCTTGTTGCTTATTCGACTCAATAATTTGCAGTTTCCAGAGGGGTTAATTATGGCTGTGGTGATTTGATTTTTTCATCGCACATGATATTTACCATAGTTTTTGTGCGTACATTCCACAAATATGGCACGAATAGGTAATACCGTGCTCATCCTTGATGGGTTATTACTTTTGTTTCTCTTAAATACAAAGAGGCAGTGGGGCCAGGACAAAGTATTTGTATGAAGTGGACATATGGTACTTTTCTTGGCTGCTTGGCATTCTGCTGTATAGAAAGACTGATTTTCACTTTTGTTGGCAATACTTGGCCCATACCTGCAGGTGCATTAAGCAGCTTGCTTGGTTACTTGCAGGGGTTCAGAGCTTTCTTATCGTGGCATCTCACAAACATTACACGGTTGACGTTGTTGTTGCATGGTGAAAGGACTCAACCTTCTCCTGAATTTAATTCCCAAGGAACCTTTTCTGATAAATTTGGACTGTTTAATACTTCCGCAGGTATACTGTAAATTTGGTAACATTTTTTATTGACAAGAAACTGCCGGGTGAGTTTTTCATATTGCTTTCTTTCCCATGATAACTTACTTCTCACGTTACTATATTTCATGAAAGAGATTTCAAGGGAAGAATCTCTTTGGAGTGTGTTCCAATTTTATTAGATTTTTTGTACGAAGGTGAGACTCAAACTAGAGAACTTACTTTTCTTGCTTATGCAAGAGCACCATTGAGCTACATGTTCATTGGCTAGAATCTCTTTGGCTCATTGGCTAGAATCTCTTTGGAGGTAATTGATACTTTGTCAGAGGAAAAGAGTTGACTGGTGCATTATTCATCATCCAAAGTGTTTCTTGGATGGAGTGTTTATATTTGAGTGGCGTGTTAGATTTTAATTTATTTAAAAAATGTGAAATAAGTGACACCAATTATCTTCATTCCAGATTTACCTGAGCGGTCCACTGGACTAACATCTCTGCCACTGCTACCTCAGAGTAGAGACTGGGATAGCAAAAACAAAGAAGAGCACCAGATACCACTAACTGGGGTAACTGTTGAGACTGCGGGTTGATTAACGTGAGTGATGCTAATCATTATGACAATTTTGCCTTGCCAGTGACAATCTTTAGGCAATTTGCTTTAAGTGCTTACCAAATGGAGAGCAGAAATGGATTTTACTCATGAGATTGAAGCTAGGAGCATAGATGGCGGTTAATTGTACATAAATGTCAGCACTAGCTGAAGATAGCTCTGCTGATGCTACCGCATTGAATATGTGCCTAAAATTTATGTTTGGAATAACTAGTCCTCAGCTTAGTTGGCAAGATAGTCAAACCTCAGTAGCTTTATTGTATGGAGAAATGGAATGAAATGTTTAGTTTTCTCATATCCTGCATAATTTCTCTGTATTATTATCGCATTCTTTTCTTTTGTTTGTGGAATTGTTACAAGTACAGCTGCCTATTTACATCAGAGAGAGGGAGAAAGCTTTGTACCTGGTAAAACTTGTCATGTTTAACCAAGAATGCTCAATGACAATTTTTGGTCCACAAAAATCTTTCATGAAGCATGAAAAATAAGAGGGACCGCGTTCATGTTGATGGTTTCTCTTAGAGAGCAAATGGCCTTGAATTTTTTTAGAATACAGTAACAAGTGGAGGCACCATGTGCTCTACCTGTTCAGATAATTGGGCTTGGCGTGAGCCAATGATGCAATATAATAATGTTCCTTGTCCGTGTCCCACGAGTGCAACCGCCCTCTAGATTAAACTTATTTTTCTTTGCTCTGTTTTCATGGGAGGTTGAAATGTAACGTTGGAGGCATAACTTGTTATGTGACATGCCTGGCATGGTTGGCCTCCCTGTCAAAGGCTCTTATTCTTAAGTACTAACATATGGCTTCAGCTCGATAGTCGACAAAATAATACAACAGGACCTCCGTCGTGTATGTTTCGATAAGTAGTCTCGAGCAATTCATTAAAAAGAATTAAGCTGACTAACAGTTCAGGAAGGATAAGGTCATGCTCTGTGCTAGTCAGAGTAAGTAAGGTGCCTGTTATAGCTTTCGTTGAACATGTGAGAGTGGTCCATGAAGTATTGCCGTATTGGGATTTTAATGTTTTATATTATTGTGGTACAAACAATCATGAGAGTAGCCGAGTAGGGGAGAGGGGAGGAAAAGAGAACTTGAAAAAACAGAGGAAGTGATCCTTGCCCTCATGCTACCCAAATCCTTGAACTTCCTTACTGGTCTATGTTTTAAAGTTCCCAAACAGATCCAATTGCAGAATCCTCAGTGTCTGTGCTAAAATCTTAGTTAAAGCAACATGTTAAAAGCGAAGGAATACTAAATTACGGGTTCTTGCACAGCCAGTGTTTCTTTATCCATGTGGGCTCACTCGCAAGTGTTTGTGGGGGTGGAGACAACAGTGCGTGTGTGTTCTTGCATTGACTGAAAGCTGGCAATAGGTCCACGTTTAGTCAATTGAGCTGGAAAATGAAGTTAGGCAAGAAGAATCTGACCTTATTTTGATGATTTGATGGATGTCTCGCCAAAGACCTCCATTATTCCGTAGCTTAATTTATCACGCAATCTTTGGGACCCTGTTCTTTCTAACCAATAAAGTCTGTCATCATGTTATAAAATACCAAGAGCATTTTCATTGTCAGGTTGGCACAGCAAGGAGTCTAACTGGGAACAGAATGCGAGCCTGGATGTGGCTGCTGCTACTTCAGATCTTCTATTATGAGATCCTATCTGATGCTGTTTGCTTTGTAGTAGACATTTTGGTTTGGTTCCCTTGAAATTCAAGCATGGTGAGAAAAGTGTCTAGATTTTAGGAGCTTTGCTTGCAATATTGAAGCACAAGTAGGGAATTTTGCTTAGCATTGGACACCATGATTTGGTCTTCGGCATCATCGAATTGTTTAAGCCAGAATAACAGGTTCTAAGCTCAGCTTGCTGGCAAAAATGGGCGCCAGTATTGAAAGCACGAGGTCATAGTTATCTCTAATTTGTTGTCTAAATAAATGGCTTATTGTGGTAATCTTCTTGACTTCTGCTGTGGTGATAGCTGTTGTTTCTACTGTTGCTGTTGCTTTTAATATTTATATAGTTAAAATTACGGTTAAAAGTGCTTTCCAATTAAAATTGAACGCGATCAATTGATTCAATTACAAAAACATCAAATCAAATTGATGATTCATCTTCGAAGGA
>Ga0325400_1004360_pt1 | contig 13087 bp, 7 predicted proteins | sample PopdelMetagenome_2_FD_205662 | JGI IMG/M metagenome (GOLD analysis project Ga0325400, IMG submission 205662) | Populus deltoides microbial communities from Bellville, Georgia, United States - Xylem-PdKOR-R1 | ecosystem: Host-associated > Plants > Phyllosphere > Stem > Wood/Secondary xylem...
CCGCGATTCCACCGTTTTACAATCTAAATATCATTTGATTATTGATCTTATTAGACAAGTTGGTTTATATTTTATTAAATCTTAATTAATGTTAATGATTTATAACCAAAAAGAAAAGGAACAGAAATTAAGTCCAATAGGTTGATTCGTGGGCGTAATTTAAAAATTGACAACAGCAAAAAATACATACTAGTTTTGATACCCGCGCGATGCCGCGGGTCATTTTTTTTGTATAAAAAATATTAAAAAAAATTTAAATTTAAAAATCTTAGGTTTTTTTGCAAAGTTATACCCAAGAATCTTAAATTTGGTTGCGACGCCTGATCTAAGAGTAATATTTATAATATTAATAATAAAATTAAACTTGCATGACCCAAGTTTAAGTGAGTCTGACTGTAACACCGGACCCAAGAATACTGGATGTGGGTCTGGCTATAAGGTCGTGTCATAAAAGTATGATAATCAAATAGATTAATTAAAAAAAAACAAAGAACAAAAATCAACAGGAAGGAAAAAACTAATGAAGAAAAGGAAAAAAAACATTGAATTAATTGGGTCAACCTTTTAAACCAGGTTATCCCGTAAAACTTGAGATTTGCGTCATGAAAGTTTGATAACTAAATAGAAAAAAAATGACGGGTTTACTTAGAATTAACTGGGTTAATCCATTAAACCAAGTTAACCCGTCAAGCCCAGGATACGTGTCATGAAAGTATGAAAGTCTGATAATTAAATAGAAAAAAAATAACTTTAACAAACTAAACTAAATGAAAAAAATAACTCGTCAAATCAGGTTAACCCATAAAACCCGAGATTCGTATTATAAAAATCTGATAACTAAATAAAAAAAAATTAACATTAACAAACTAAATCAAACAAAAAAAAATTATGAAAAAAAACAAAAAGAAAAAAAAACAGTTATATAATATAATACAATATAATAATAATTATAATTATAATTATAATGAAAAAACGTGGGGAAAAATTAAAAAAATGAAAAAAAAAAAGTGGGGAGAGCTAAAGCTAAAGCTAAATTCTCAATCAATTCAATATTGAAAAAATAAATTTAACAAAGATAATTTAAAAAAAAAACATGTGGGGAAAACACTGTAGCCAAACAAAAACCATGCAAGGAAAACACTGTAGTAATCCATAGTATTTTTTTTTTTAAAAAAGCTACAAAGCTAATCTCTCAACCAACTCAATATATAAAAAAAAGAAGAAGTCAATTTTGGGTAAAAGAAATGAAAAAAATGTACAAAAAAGGAAACAAAAATAAAAAAAAAACATGTGGGGAAAGCTACAGTGTTTTAAAGAAAAAGACAAAAAAACTAAATTTTCAACTAGCTCAATGGTAAAAAAATAAAATCAACAAAAATAATTCTGAAAAAAAACAAAACAAAAAAAAAAGAAAATATGTAAAAAATGACAATTTGGAAAAAAGAAAAATAAAAAAAATAAAAAAAACATATGGGGAAAGCTAAACTAGATTATCAGCCAGCTCAATATTGAAAAAATAAATTCGATAAAGATAATTTTTTTAAAAAATATATGGGGAAAGACTGCAGCAAAACAAAAACTATGTAGGGGAAACACTGTAGCAATTCATATTGGTTTTTTTATAAAAAAAACTACAAAGCTAAATTCTTAACCAATTTAATATAAAATAAAATAAAATCTACAAAGACTATTTTGAAAAAAATAATAATAAAGAAATCGTTAAAAAAAGAAGAAAACATTGTATGAGAATATTATAGCAATCCATAATGTTTTTTTTTAAAAAAACTACATAGTTAAATTTTCAACCAGCTCAATATTTAAAAAAATTAGTAAAGATAATTTTGAAACAAAATTTTTTTTAAAAAAATAAAACGAAAAAAAGAAGAAGAAATCAATTTTGGGTAAAAAAAAAAGCAAAAAAAAGCATGTAAAAAAAACAAAAGCAAAAAACAAAAAAAAACTGCTGCTACAGTGAATATCCCACGCGTTTTAAAGTATATATAAAGCTTATACCTATTAGAAAAAAATTATGAAAATGAAGCAAGAAATTGATACTATTTGAAATTTCAACAGGGTGTCAAAAAGTTAACTTACCAATCAAAGAACAATTATCCAACAAAACAAAAATAAATAAAAAATAAACTTGGTGATAGAACTTAAAAATACATCTCTTGAAATAATTAAGAAAACAGAAAGACAGTAAGATTTATTGAAATAAAAGGCACTTGAACCCAAGTATGCCTAAGCTGCTATATATGCATTTCATAAAGGTGTTCGAGATGAACACACACACACACACACACACACACATATATATATATATATATATATATATATATATATATATATATATATATATATCTTTTTAAGAAATTGAAATATCAAATTAAGAAAGGAGAGAGGAACCAAAAATTAAAATATATCTCTTATTTATATAATATTTTATCACTCGCATATTCAATGCCATACACGGCTTCATGCTTATACTATGTATTTAAAGCAATTGAAAGTCCATATCATACTTCTTAATTTAATATATCAGATTGAATTTTGTGAAAAAATTATTCAAGGAACAAGTGATCTCCTCTTTTATTACGAGTTGATGTGCTCTTTTTATACCAAATTAATCCTATCTTTGAATCTCGCTTGTGATATTTAAATAAAAGAAAAACTTTTATATACTCTTCTAATTTCTATATATATGCATTAGATTCTTTCAAAAATCAATAGCAATTAATAATTTAAAATGAATATTTTCATTAAAAAAATTTAAATCGAATATGCATCTAGAATATATATGTATATTGCAAAATTATTTTGTTTTTTATTTGCTTGTCTAATTCATTCCAATTGATAAATAGCATACAAATATTAATTGGTGAATAGGTGAGTGTGGATTGGATAGTTTTATTATCCATTGCAATATCTTAAGCTAATTAAAAAATAATTCATATTGTTAATATGTTTTTGAATAAACTTTAGCATTCGTTATTGTATGAAATAAAATTTAAAATAATCATCTTTATTTAATGGGAATCAAATTCGATACATTCCCGTAAACAATAAAAATACTACAAATAAATGTTATTATATCAATTATTATAATATTTATACATTTTTATCACAAAAAGATATTATCATTCTAAAAAGACTTATTTACAAATAAATAGACTATCATGATCGAATCAAATCATACGTTATGGATGTATTGTTGAATACTACACTTGGAAGGAAGTACGGAATTTAGAAGAAAAAAAAACATATAAGCATTCGTCTCTATGTTTGCAATGACCTCAAATGTAACGAAGATAAAATTGATTGAGAGATTATTAATAAAGGAAAGACTTATCAATTAAATATTAAAAATAATGGGAATAGTATAACGGAGCACCGCCACAATGGGCGGGCCTCCTCTCGGTTCTCACTTGTTAACCTTACTCTCCTTTCCATTATATTCTTATGTCGTGTCCCTTAAGTTTTAAGAATCGTATTTCCGATAGAGTTTCGAGAAGCAAAATCAGCAGAGCTGTTCCAAAACTAAGAAGCCAAGCAGCAAGCAAGCATCGAACTTCTATGTCCGTGAAGATTTTGACCTTTAGCTCTCTATATTTTCTTTATTTAAAAAAAAATGTTGCTTTCTGGATAATATTAATGATAAGATTTTCTTACATAAGATAAATAATTTAATACATATGGTGATAAGATATATCAACGACCCAGCTAATACGTGATTTATGATTCACAGTAGTAGTATTTCTCGCGCGAAGATGTTATAATATTGGAGAAAGACTCGGTTGAAATTCTATCTTTTGAACTGAATTTCCACCCTAATCAAATTCTAACTTACAAATCTCACATCAAGTTGATTTCAATAACAGCTCTACATGCACGCTGGATAGAAATATATATAAATTTGTTGAGATATTTTAGAGATACAGATAATGTTAGTATTTAAATCTTGGATAAATCAAGTACAATATTTCCGTTGGATTTGCGAGTGGTAGAGATACAGTTAAATCAGCTCACTATATATATAAATATATATCCTCTGTAAATATAATTTCATATAGCACTCCAATACTCCCTCTTCCCATTGATTGGCTTACGAATCTCACCAATCATACCCAAAAGAAACAAAGAGAAAGAAAGAAAGAGATGGCTGGAGGGGCTTTCGCTCCAACATCTGGTGGAAAGGAATACCCTGGAAAGTTTACTTTCAGGGTGTTCTTCACGTGCCTTTTTGCAGCAACAGGAGGTCTGATTTTTGGTTATGATCTTGGTATTTCAGGTGCGTAATAATGTAGAATTAATTAGTTTCTTTTTGAAGATGTAATAATCGTATCACTTGTTTTTGAGAATCTGTGAATTATGTACTTAATTTCGTACTAGTGTAGTTTATGTTTACATCGTTTAAGGTGACAGCAAACCTGAATAATATATTTCTTTTTACAGGTGGTGTAACATCTATGGATGTTTTCTTGAAGGACTTCTTTCCTGATGTTTACCAGAAGGAATCCTCAGTCAAGCCGTCAGATGATCAATACTGCAAGTTTGATAGCCAGATATTGACATTGTTTACTTCGTCTCTATATCTGGCCGCCCTTGTTTCGTCCATAGGAGCATCTATGGCGACTAGGACGTATGGACGGAGACCTACGATGATGACCAGTGGCTTACTTTTTGCAGCTGGTGCTATCGTTAATGGCTTAGCCAAGAATGTCGTCATGCTTATTGTTGGTCGGTTATTACTTGGTTTTGGCATTGGATGTGCCAATCAGGTAAACTGTTCTCTTCAAGAATCAATCTTCTTTTTTTGCTATTATATTTACAATTATCTTTTTCATGAAAAACACTCACTAAATGGTATTTTACTTTCAATGCTAGATTGAATCTAACCGCTTATATATATGTATACAATGTTTTCCTTTAGAGTTTGATTATAAAGAGATATATTCTTCTTCTTTTTTTTCCCTAAATTGTCAATGTCCTTATTCACGATAGAACTTTTGTTTTGTGATTCTGGCAGTTCTTAAACTGACCGAATTCTGGAAGAGAAATTAAAGAATTTTTAAATCTTGTGTTTATTTAATGTGTACATATGCCTTGAGTTTTCTTTTCTTTTCTTTTCTTTCTATTTTAATTTTTCATTCTTAATATTTTTCTCCTTGTATTACAGTCAGTTCCAATTTATCTCTCTGAAGTGGCTCCCTATAAGTATCGAGGTGCTCTCAACATGATGTTCCAATTGTTTATTACAATTGGTATTCTCATTGCCAATTCTTTGAACTATGCCTTTGCGAGGTTGATCGGAGGAGATATGGCATGGCGCTTGAGTTTGGGTGGCGCTATAGTTCCTGGTCTAATAATTCTTTTAGGATCATGCTTTCTTCCTGATACGCCGAATTCCGAGATAGAGCGAGGCAATTATGAAAGAGCTAAAGATCTACTTCTTAAACTCCGCAATGTTGATAATGTCGATGAGGAGTTCAATGATCTTGTCGAGGCCAGTGAGAAAGCAAAATTGGTGAAACATGCTTGGTTAAACATATTTAAGAGGAAATATAGGCCTCAGCTTGTGTTTGCATTCTGCATTCCCATGTTTCAACAGCTCACCGGCATGAACGTCATCGTGTTTTATGCTCCTGTTTTGTTCAAAACCATTGGTTTTGGGAGCAATGCTTCCCTTTTATCTTCTCTGATTACTGGTTTCGTTAATATGGTTGCAACTTTTGTTTCGATTTTTACGGTGGATAAGTTGGGGAGGAGAAAGCTTTTCCTCATGGGTGGTACCCAAATGCTCATTTGCCAGGTCGGTCACTAGCTCTCATCTTTTTTTCAACAACGCATATACACTTTTCATTGATCTTTACACAATTCTTTGCTTTTACATTATGTTCATGTGACTTACAATGTCTGCTCTTTTTTCCTGTCCTTTTCTTTCTTTTTGTAGGCTGTGATAACAATTGCCATTGCTATGAAGTTTGGAGTGAGTGGGAACCCAGGTGTGATTTCCGGTACCTACGCTGGTGCCGTGGTAGCCTTCATATGTGTTTATGTTGCGGGCTTTGCTTGGTCTTGGGGACCTCTAGGTTGGCTAGTGCCTAGTGAAATCTTCCCATTAGAAGTCCGTTCAGCTGCTCAGAGTATCAATGTTGCTGTAAACATGATCTTCACCTTTGTCATTGCACAAATCTTCACGGCAATGCTTTGTCACTTGAAGTTCGGTTTGTTCATTTGCTTTGCAGTTTGTGTGGTGATCATGAGTATCTTCATATACAAACTGCTACCTGAGACCAAAGGAGTCCCAATTGAAGAAATGACCATTGTGTGGCGGAATCATCCTCATTGGAGCAAGTATTTTGATGAAGATGATGCTAAGTTTGAAACGAGCAAGCCCAAAGATATTGCATCTGCTTAGTTTCTTATGCAGATCAATATCATTTTTGTTTTTGGTTCGTAGTACTTCTGGGTTGTGGCGAGTTTTTCTTATGTTAAGTTTATTTCCTGTTTTTTTTCTAGACTTTGTAGGGCATTTTATTTGTTTTATTAATTCTGGACCATAATTTTCATTTTTAGTACTTTTCTATGCAAGAATTGCATTAATGTTAATCTGCCTTCAATTTATATTAGATGTTCTTATTTGAGCATTAAAATAATATTTTTTTCTAAGTTTTTTCAAAGACATTTTTCCACAACTGGCTCTGATATGGCTCATTAAAGTACAATACAAAAGCCAAGCCCTTGAATTCCAGAATGGGACCGGTTTATATAACAATCCTAGTCTATCCTCATCCATCCACCGCACGAAAACGTTCTTCATGCCTTATGAAAAGGATTATTAATTAAGAAATTAAGGAGTTCCTGCTTCTCGTAAATATTTGCCACCTGTACTCCATTGGCCACACCTAAGTTTCCACCGCAAAATCTCTCTCCAGAATCCGAACATCCTTTTGGGATTACTGTCCGAACATCGTGGTCGGTTATAAAGGCCATCTGGAAAGGTTTTCAAGACACGGTTAGAGCTTGGAACTCAAATATCTTTTCTTTCCATTCTATTTTTGTTTTTTCTTTCTCCGTCTTTAAAAGATCACCATGTCCATAGGTGCCCCCAGCAACTCATAACTCCTATACCTCTCCATTTAAACGTCCCTAGCTCGCCTCTTTCAAATCTATGTACCCCTAGCCATCTCTCTCTCTCTCTCTCTCTCTATCTATCTATCTATCTATCTCAATTAAGTCCACAAGTATGTGCCAGTTATCTTCACCTTCTGATTCTTCCAAAAGCAAAGTAAACCCATCAACCAGAGTACAAGGTTCTGACATGTTAACTGCTTTGATCCCCAAGAACCCAATATTTCAAGAACAACACAAGACTGATCATCTCTCTCTTGCAATCAAAGAAGCAAGATGCATAGCCATTAATTATAGCACTTCCAATGATATTAACTGGTCTTTCACTCTATTCTCGCTCCATGATCTCCATGCTCTTTCTCGGTCGCCTAGGAGAACTTGCTTTAGCTGGTGGCTCGCTGGCAATTGGATTTGCTAATATCACAGGCTACTCTATTCTCTCTGGCCTTTCCATGGGAATGGAACCCATTTGTGGCCAAGCTTTTGGTGCCAAAAGATACAAACTTCTTGGCATCACCTTGCAAAGAACTATTCTTTTGCTTTTTTTAACTTCCATCCCTATTGCCTTTTTATGGTTCAACATGAAAAAGATTCTTCTCTTTTGTGGCCAAGAAGATGATATCGCCACAGAAGCACAATTCTACATTCTTTACTCTCTCCCTGATCTCATTCATCAATCCATTTTGCATCTTTTGCGTATATATCTCAGAACTCAGTCCATTACTCTGCCACTAACATTTTGTGCAGCTCTATCTATTCTTCTTCACATACCTATAAACTACCTTCTTGTCTCTGTACTCAATCTTGGAATCAAAGGCGTTGCGTTAAAGCGAAGTATGGACTAACTTCAGTCTTGTGGGATCATTGATCATGTACGTTATGATCTCTGGCGTGTACAAGAAAACTTGGGGCGGGATTTCATTGGAATGCTTTAAAGGCTGGAAATCTTTATTGAATTTGGCATCTATATCATTAGGACTATCCACCGACTATCCACCGACATATCCTCTTGCTTGTGTCATGCCCATCTTGGACACCACAATCACTCAATTTTCCAAGTTGCCATCTTCTGTTCCCCGAACTTTCCTGTGGTTTCTAAGTTAGAACAGTAACTAGCCACGACAATATTGTGAATATGGAGCGGGATCAGATTAAAGCTGGAATAAAACCAATTAAATGGTAGTCACTTCTTTTCGTATCAAATTAATATTTATCTATGATATTTGATGCAAGTCAATAACATAAAGGAGGAGTCATGAACCACCTTGCTTTCTCTTTTTCTACCACTAAATTGTATAGATATCCCTTAGATTTATAACTCAATATTTATTGACTATCTTTAAAATTTGTTTCGTGGATACCGCTCGCCATCACTTGTTTTTTAAAGGTGGAGTCAATATTAATATGGAGTGAAAGAAAAGAGTGAAAAAAAATCGAGAATTTTCTGGAGAGAAAAATTTGCCACGGAAAAGTTTTTGGAAGAAAGAGAGAAAAAAAGAACTAGAAAAAAAAAAGAATGAAATTTTTTAAAAAAATCTCTCTCCTCTCCATACAAATTCAACCCACCACCATGCCATCCCCACCATCTTCGATTCCAATATTGACCGTCCACCACATCGAGATAGCATCCACACAACCACCGGACCATGGACATTGACACGACGACCACACCCACCAACATTTATGGCTGTTGTTACCTCTTTTCTTCCCTAAAAATCATTTTCTTCAACAACAACAACCTATTCTCTCATCCCTTTATTTCTCCAATCGATCACCTCACAACAGCCGTACCATACATCTCTGACCATCATCTCTCTTCCCTTCACATCAGTAGAAACGATTAAAAAAAACAAAGAAAGAGAGAGAAAACTAAATCGATAAAGAGCAAAAGAATAAACCAAAACTTAGATGGCTTCAATCTCCCTTCACAATCAACGGTGGATGTCATTACCCATACATGAAGGAAGAGGAACGAGTTGTGCACCTAGCATGGTAATCGATGCACCTCTACCCATTACCAGCACGTGCAACGACGCACCAAAAATAATGGATAAACTAGTTTTATTTCAATTAGATAAAAAAAAACAATATATGAATCAAATTTTAAAAAACTGATTAGTGTTTTTGTACGTTGAGAGACGCTGACATTATAATAACAAAAGAAATCTTAATCTGCTTGTGGTGTTGTTTCTCCTTTTAAATATTACATGCAAATCACATGATTTGATGTTAAATTGATATTGCTAATTAAAAAATAATTAATTGTGATATCTTCTCTTTTTATGCGTAAAGCCCCTAGCTAGTGCTCCAACTCAATATATATGTGAAGGAAAACTAATTAGCTTTGCACCATTTTAATGGGTCGATTTAACTAAAATATTCCAAGGAATGCAGCGTAGATAAGAGCAGGAATAATAAGAAGCAGCAGCAGATTGACCCTACTGTAGGGCGTCGGCCGGTGAGCAGCAATACTGCTCTCGAAGTATATAAATGCACACACACAAGAGACTTTGTAAATAAAACAAATTAAGAATTATTACTGAGTAATTTATAAGATCAACAGAGGGACGGCTAAGAATATCATGATCATTAAAAAACTTCAAAATGCTGGCCAAGATCATGATTGATATTCTTAGAAGTTGGCCGACAGCCAGTTTATGCGAAGGTATGGCTTGGCTATATAGACATTAATAATACACGTAGTTTTAAGTAATCTCACTGCCATTGCATATGTATTGCAGAAATGAAAGAATGAAAGAACGATCAATCCAATAATAAAAATAATGTTGAAATTTTAAACAAAATTCATAGGCATGCAAAATTGCGAACCCGACGAGGATGGAATCCTTAATAGTGGTTTGAAACAAAACAACGACATGAGTTAGCCCGCTCAATAGGTTTTCTTTGGCCTCAGAAATCATGGAAGGCAATGGACTCCTAGGATCCTTGGATAATGTCCCTCTAAGATATACACATCTCCTTCAAACCCAAGGAGATACTCAAAACGAAGAGATCGTAAGATGAAAGAGAGATACGATCTGTCTAACAATATGTCAAATCTGTGCGTAGGTTTGTTTATGTGCACGCATATATATAATACCAAATGGATGGATCATGCGCCCCTGCCTGTAACACTTGGATGTCAGACATGAGGGATGTTCGGCCGTCCTAGCAAGCCACATGACATGATCACCTATTGTGTAACCCCATCACTCTCCCACATTAAAGTCAACTCGGCCAGAGTGTCTGACCACTGCATGCTTATGGGTCATGTTTGTAATATATTGTCGTTTGTTTATCCTAGGTGACCAGCTAGGTATAGAAGGAAGGAAGTCGAGGGATGTGACGAGGATTTGGTCTTCAATTCTTTATGAAATCCTGATTGGTAATCCCATGTAATAATGATTCTTATTGACAATGCAGCCATGATCAAATAGTGTGGAGTTATGATTTCTTGTAATATCTTCTTGTTTATTCATTTAATCATGCATCTATTATTTGCTTGTACATAGTGTTTTAAAATCTTCAACATGCAAGTAATATTCTTATAGCCAGACATATACAACAATCACTAGCTATCTATGTTGTTACTCATTTTTTGAGCCATACGTACTAATGGAGATGGTGTATATCCCCTTTAAATTGAAGGTAGGAGTTTAGTTCAAGGTTGCTTGGAGATTGACAAAAACAAAGGAGAAAGAAATGTTTTTCGGACCATGTTTCAGCTGGCATCTGCTCTCCTTATCCTTCCCCTTTGTTGTCGAAATTGTCAGGATTCTTAGGCTAATTAGGAGTCTTTAAAATGATAAATTTGTTCCTTTGCTATCTGGTTTCTAAGGTTGGATAAATCCCTCAGAAGCTGCACTAAAAAAAACTGGCTCTGCCGTTGTCGCAATTTTTTGTTCCAACTTAGGCTTTGATTATGATCTAGTTCCATGCAATACCCGACCATCCCGGCTATATTTTGTCACTCATGACATGTTGAAAAATTGACTTACACTTTTATTGGGTCCTAGGGCTCACTATTTTTATGGCAGATTCTTAGTCAAAGTACGATGCTTGGCATTGTCAGTTTCCTGATTTAGATCAGGGATCCTTTTTACCAACCAGATTGCTGCCAGTTTCTGTTCCATAAAATTTTTTATCTCACTTCAAATCCTTCATTAAAGTTGTAGTCCTGGACTCATAGATGAGTTTGGGCCTTAGAATTGCTTGATTTCGATATCAGGAGCTCAAGATATTCCTATTTGAATATATGACGAGAATTCTACCGCAAGCAGGATTTTAACCAGAGTCGCACTAAAAACTATGTTTCCATCACGATTTTACTATTTTTTATTCTTAGGTTATACTCTCAGTCATATCAGGACACTCGGCATTCGTCAGTTTTTGAATCAGATCAGGAGATCATTTTTTTTACCAACCAGATTGCGGCCCGAATCTGTTGTGTAAAACGATTTTATCTCACCTTGAATCTTCATGAAAGTTGTAGTCTTACACGCATAGATAAATTTTGGTTTTTTAATCACTTGATTTTGATATCAGGAGCTCAAGATATTCATGTTTGAATATCTAATGAGGAAGTGAAAATTCTGCCGCAAAAAAATTCTGCCGCAAAAATTCTGCCGCAAAACTTTTTGCCGCAGGAAGGATTTTGCCCCCAAGTTTGCAGGACTGAGTTGAAAAAATAAAAAAAAAACTGAAATAAGGGAGTTAATTGCTGATAAAGATTGGAAGAAACCTGGCTGGGTTTTGGGAAGAAATAGAAAAAACAGGGATAGGATTAGAAAATGATAGAAATTCTGCCAAGATGGGTTACATTCCTGCTGCCTTTCTAAACGACACCGTCTGCCACGATGGGTGACATTCCTGCTGCCTTTCTAAATGACGCCGTCGTACATTACTTTGCACTTGTTCTTTTCTTTCTTCAGCTAAGAAAAGAAGCGGCACCGTTTTGAAACAGCCCCATTATGGCACTATTTATTTGCATTTTCAGAACAGTACTGTCTCTCTGCAACCATTCCCTGCTAATTTTTTAAATTGTCGTCCTTCCCTCTGCAACCTAGCATGTACAGGACAGCCCCCCATTTCACGCCTGTGCACCTGCAACTCAGAGCAGTCCAAGGGAAACGATTTTTGCACCTCCTCTGTGCCAGCTGTAGAAGAAGACACGGGGGGAGCCTCATCATCATCTAAGGGCTGGGATTGTTTCCCTAAGATAGACGGTGGAGATGAGAGAATGTGGGGGTGGTCTTCAGCTTGCATATATAACAGACAGCTTTGCAAAGAAGAGAGGGGGGCAAGAAGAAAAAAAAAGAAGGGAGAGACAGAGAGAGTAAATACAGAGAGAAAAGAGGAGGCGGAAAAAAGAAAGAGAGGGAGTTAGCATAAGGCTGAGGGGAGAAGCCGAAAATTATTGAGAACATTAAGAGATTACCTTGAGTCTATCCTACTTTGTCGAACCGGGGTTTGCAAAGACTCTAAAAGGTTTTTGAAAAGCTCCTAACGGCAGAAAAAGAGGAAGGCTTGCTTCGGGTCATTGTTGGTGAAAGGGCAGAAGCTTTTCCACCGGTTGCATCTCGTTTCTCTGCATTCAAACATGCAGGTTCAGCAGGTATGAGTCTTGATTTTCTTTTTTGCTTTAACATTAGTGAAGCTGTTTGTTTGGTTTTCTTTTAAAAAATCTGTTTTGCTATTGTTGTTTTGGGACGATCGTTTTCCATCTTAGCAACAAAGTTGTATGCTTGCCCACTGAATCTCCCATGCCTTTAGATTATTATTCACGTTAGAGCTGCGTTTGTTTTTCCTTCTGCTGGTTACTCATACGGCGACTCATTTAGAGAGAAAAATGAGAGAAAGTCCTCTTCTGAAGGTGATGTGTCGGCTGGGTTGGGGTGTGTGTTCCTTCCTGCTTTCTTTGAAAGAGAGATAGCTGGCCATTTGATTTGTTGCTTCT
>Ga0325400_1004363_pt1 | contig 13086 bp, 9 predicted proteins | sample PopdelMetagenome_2_FD_205662 | JGI IMG/M metagenome (GOLD analysis project Ga0325400, IMG submission 205662) | Populus deltoides microbial communities from Bellville, Georgia, United States - Xylem-PdKOR-R1 | ecosystem: Host-associated > Plants > Phyllosphere > Stem > Wood/Secondary xylem...
AAATTTATTGATTGACATTTGTTGTTGGTTTAAGTTAATTTAATTGAAGTTATCTAATTAGAGATAACAATTCAATTCAATCCAAATCTGATCGATATCAATTTGACCTAAATAAATAGTTTTTTGGATAGTTATTTTTACTTGATAAATATTGAATAAGGTCTAAATATTGTTAAATATTTTGAATAATTATTTTAAGGACATTCTATGTGTAAGTTGACTAATGAATGAGAATCTCATTTACTAAATGCTCGACTTGTAGACCGAGATAAAATTTTGTTTTTGATCTCAAACTCTTTCTTTAAATAATTTATTATCTTTGGTATCTCTCCAAGAATTTACTTAAATCATTAACATACATGTCAATAATAGCAAAATTAGATTCTGACTTCTTTATATAAACACATGGGCATATAAGATCATCATTATACCCTTCTTTTAATAAATATTTACTAAGATAATTATACCACGTATGTCCTGATTGCTTTAATCCATATAAGGACATTTGCAACTTAATTAAGTAAACTTTTTAGAGATTTGAATTATATGTTTCAAGCATTTTAAATCCTTATTTTAACATTATTATTAATTGAATCATTTAAATAGGCTGTAATTATATCCATTAGACACATATCTAGTCTTTCATGAGTTGTCAGATTAATGAGATACCTAAATATAATTGTATCTACTATAGGAGAATAAATTTCATTGTAATCTATTTCAGGTCTTTGAGAAAACTCTTATGCCATTAGTCATGCCTTTTATCTTACGATTTTATTTTTCTCATTTTGATTACCTTTCTCTAGTTCTAAACATTTAAGCTCTAGTATTTTTGAAAAAATTCATTGTGATTTATGGGGACTTGCCCTTATTTTATCTATTGGTAAATTCAGATATTATGCATGTTTAATTGATGATTTTTCTAAATATACTTGGATCATTCCCTTACAATATAAATCTGACTTTATAAATGCCTATTTAGCCTTTGAACAATATGTCGACATACAATTCAACAAAAAGATCAAGGTTTTTCACTCAGATGGAGGACGAGAGTTTATAAACTCCAAATTATCATCACACTTTCTCTCTGCCGGAATAATATATCAGGTATCATGTCCATACACTCCAGAACAAACAAGTACGGTTGAACGGAGACACAGGATAATACGAGAACTCAGAATGACCATGTTATTTCATAGTGGTGCTCCACTATTTCTATGGGTAGAAGCTTTTCCACTGCTGTCTACCTTATAAATCGTTTACCCACATCTGCTTTTAATTATGAAACACCATATTTTACACTTCATGAAAACCATCCTGATTACACTTCCCTCACATGAGATACACGAAAAAACAAGTTTGATCCAAAAACAGTCCTTTGCATATTTGTAGGTTATAATGATAAACATAAAGGATACAAGTGCTTTCACCCATCAAGCAGAAATTTTTTTATATCTCGCCATGTAGTTTTTGATGAACTTTTTTTTCCTTTTAAAACCATACAGAAACAAAGCATGGAACCACCTACATCTAATGTTATAAACATTTTTGACTCATGGTTGCCACAAATTCACACCACACGTACTGCTGAACCATATTCACAGGCATTAACACCATCAATTATTATTTCTCTACCTCACATACAATCACTCACATTTGTCTCTAGCAGTGTAACAGGTTCCTTCTAAGACACGGCTGGACAACAACAAATTCAACCTGCACCTGCGCTGGACATGGAACAACCCAGTATACAAGAAACACCACAAGTCTAAATTGCAGATTATGCTTTATCTCATAAGCAGGAAGACGTGTCTGACCAAACCTTCAACAATCCTCAATCAGACATACAAGTCAATCCACCAAGCATCCAGACACGGCACAACCCAGCATCTCATATGATCACATGATCTCAACAAGCCAACCCAACATCTCCAATGATCACTCGATCAAAAATAGGAATTATCAAACCCAATCCCAAATATGCCTTGATTTCCTCTATATTCTCAGCTAGTATTCCTCGTGAACCACATAACACATGAGCTGCTCTATCTTACCCTGGCTGGAAAGTAGCAATGGATGAAGAACTCGAAGCCTTGCATAAAAATCAGACTTGAAAGCTTGTTCCATGCACCTCAGATATGTATGTAATTGGTTCAAAATGGGTATTCAAACCAAAACTCAATCCCGATAGTTCATTAGATTGCCTTAAAGCTCGAGTAGTGGCAAAAGGGTATCATCAAGTGGATGGTGTGGACTACACTGAAACCTTCTCTCCAGTCATCGAACCAGGAACAATACGAATGGTCATCACCATAGCTCTTGTTAAAAAATGGCCCATGCATCAACTTGACATAAAAAATGCATTCCTTCATGGTTTGATTTTAGAAAACATATACATGGAACAACCTCCAGGAATGGCTGATCTTGTATATTCAAAACATGTGTGCAAGCTTCACAAAGCACTCTATGGTCTCAAACAAGTACCTCGTGCTTGGTTTGATCGGTTTAGTATTTTTCTTCTTAAATATGGTTTCTTTTGTAGCCTAGCCGACCTTTCCCTGTTTATCTTTCACTCTAACCTTGGCACACTAATTCTTCTTCTTTATGTAGATGATATCTTGTTGACTGGTTCCTCCACAACGTTAGTGTCCTTCTTCATTCAGCTTTTGAGCATAAAATTCACGATGAAAGACTTGGGCCACATTCATCATTTTCTTGACATTGAAATATCAGAAACATCGGCTGGACTACACTTGTCCCAATCTCACTATGCTCTCACCATCCTGGAACAAGCCAACAAGGTCGACTGCAAGCCTATGAGCACGCCCCTTGAAGCTAAAACCAAGACCTCATCAAACAAAGTCCTGTTTGAAGATCCAAGTTATTACATAGGACTAGTTGGAGCTTTACAGTACCTAACCCTCACAAGACCAGATCTCTCATTCAGTGTGAATTATGCTTCACAATTTATGCGTGCTCCCACAACTATGCATCTAAAATTGGTCCAGAGGATCTTAAGATATATCAAAGGCACAATTGACTTAAGTTTGTATTTTACTATCAATACAACACTTAATCTCTGTGCTTTCTCTGACACAGATTGGGCGGGGTGCCCCACCACAAGACGCTCCACCACAGGATACTGTATATTTCTAGGAGGAAATCTCATCTCATAGTGTGCAAAAAAACAACCTACAATCTCTCGATCAAGCACCGAAGCGGAATATCGAGCAATGACAAATACAACATCAAAACTCATATAGATGTCATTTATCCTTAAAGATCTCCGGATTCCACTAGCATCTACACCAACTCTTTACTGCGATAACATAAGTGCTCTTCACATGATAATAAATCTAGTGTTTCATGCTCGCAGCAAACACATCAAGTTGGATTATCATTTTGTGCGCGAATGAGTTGCACTTGGACACCTCATAACTCAACATATCTCCACTACAGAGCAAGTAGCAGACCTCTTCACCAAACCAATGTCCAAAGCAGCACTCAGTCATTTTCGAACCAATCTCTGCCTCCGACCCCGGAACAGTTTGAGGGAGGGTATTGGCACAACCCAATATGCTGTAACCTCCCACAATTCATGCTATAGTAGTGGAGAGACGTTAAAGGATGATTGGTGTATCAATGGCAACAACCCAGCATGCTATGGTAGTTCAACCAGCTAAGAAAATTTCAACGAATTGATTGAGCAAATCTTGGATTCAAAACAAGGACAGAGCATATCCTGGCAGAGCATATCTTGAAATATCAATACAGCTTTAATGTAATTACCATTCTTGGAAACCTTAGACTCATCTTGGCAGAGCATATCTTAGAGATTTAATATCTTTACCTCTACTTGTTTGTGTTTAAATAGAGGACGTGGTCCTCAGTATTTTGTATTGCAAAAAACAAAAGTAAATAATAATTACTTTTTTAGCTATGTTCACATTTAAAGGAGCTTGACTTGCTCATCCCATTCTTCCTCCTAATCTTCTTTTCTTCTTCTCCTGCTACGATGTATATCTTTAAAACTTAGCAAATTTCTCATTAATTTGGTAGAGAACAAAAGATTATCTATTATAAATCTTGTTCTCCCTGGAAGCATCATGTTGGCTTTTCTAGAGCTTCAATTAAATCTATTGAACCTGATATTGTATTCATTTTTTCTTTCATCATTCTCGCATTTGAAAAATATTGTTTATGTTTAAGAATGATGTGTGTCATTGTACTATTTGTTAAACATATATCTTCACCTCTGATATTAAACTCATTTACAGTATGATGCAAGTCCATGTTTTCATCATGAAAAGGAATAAATATATCGTAATCTCATAAGAAGACATAATTTTTAAAGTTGCATATGACAATTATTATAACACAATTCTTTGCATTAAATAAGATAACAAGAAAGGAACAAACCAAAATATATTGAAATATAATAGGATAAAAGAAACTCACCCAAAAGATTAACAAAATTTTAAAGTTTGACAGTCTTATATTTAACTAACTAATTATTATCAATACTAGAAATATCAACTTTCTTACTAGTTTGCTAAAAAAATGACAACATCAAGGTGTGCCATATCCAAAGCATCAAAATAAATATCATTATTATCGTGATATTGGTGAGGAAAATTTTTTATATATATCCTTCTCCTTTTCTTTCAATGAGATGATATAAATCAATAAGATGTTTGACTATATGACAAGCATGTGACCAATGTCTAGTCATTCCAAACCTATAACAAATATTTTCTATCTCTTGGTATCTCTGTTATGCATATTTTCCTCTTTTTTTTTTATTTCTCCTTATTCTATGAAGGCTTATTAGAATTGTACCATTATAATTGCAAATATTAATCAATCTTTGCATATGGTAATGTCCACAGCTTCTACCACGACCACGACCACGACCATGACCATAATTATTATTATATCTCGTAGCTTTCACTTCAGGGAATGAACTAGAACTAGTCGGTTGTTATTTGTGATTTTTCATCAAAAGCTCGTTATTTTATTCAACCATAAAGAGACATGAAATCAGTTTAGAGTATTTCTTAAAACCTCGTTCTCTATACTGCTGTTGCAGGAGTACATTCGCGGAATGAAAAGTAGAGAATATTTTTTTTTCCTAATATATCTCCTTCGGTGATATTATCTCCACATAATTTAATTCAGAATTGATGTTAAACATTGCAAAATTATATTCACTTGCCAATTCAAAATCCTGCAATCGTAAATTTATCCAATCATAACAAGCTTTTGGGAGAATAATTGTCCTTCAATGGTCGATTCTTTCTTTTAAGTTTTGCCAAAGAACAAGGAGATATTTGATTGCAAGATACTCAATTTTCAACTCATTTTTTCTATGGTCTTTGCCCTTTTTTTTTATTAGATGCTTCATTTTCATGTTTAATGATGCCTCCAAAACCCATGACATCTAGATGAATTTCAGCATCAAGAACCCATGATAAATAATTCTTACCTATAATATCAAGTTCCACTAGATCAATTTTGACAAGATTTGTCATGGTTACTTTATTAAAAATATCAAAATTATTAAAAATTTGGTTTAAACATTATAATGAAAATTGAACAATCATTTGGTCAAATATTGAATAAGTTTGTTACGAATTTAAGAAAAAATATGATTCACTTAAATAACTAGAAGTATTTGAAAAAAAAAATTAAATAGATAAACATACCTTCAACTTAAAAATTCATCTCCTTCAAAACAGAAGTAAGAAGTATCCATGCCAATAATGTTTATAAAACTATATATTTAGAATATTTAGAAGCAGATAATATACTTAGTAAAGAGAAAATGAAATAAATAAGAATAATAAAAATTATAGGAACAAAAAAATATTTTTATTTTATATAATTTTGTAAATGTAAGTAATTTTACTGCAACATCATCTTAATAATATTCCTATTTATAATCTAATGTAGATTAATACTTGTACATCTAAATGTTATAAAAAGATATAAAATTCAAATAAACTTAGAAATAAAAATAAAAATAAAAATAAAAAGATAAAAGAAGATAAATAAACATACACATATATAATTTCATAACAATTCCTCGTATTATTATGTTAAATTTGAATCAAGAATATAAAAATGAAAACTAAAAGCTTAGTGGGGGCGAGTATGCCCATGTATCTACTCGCGAAAACTGGTTGCAGTTTGCACAATCATCCTTCTTTCCATTGGTGCAAAGCTGACGCATAAACCACTTCATTCCCCCCACATGGCAACTCCAACGAATTCCACGTGTCAATTACAAAAAAGTCTGACAAAAAATTAACGGTGAAGTCAAAAAGTACAATCCACAAAAGAAGCCAAAAGACTTTTTCATCTTCCCTTCTTTCTGTGCCCTACCTAATTCGCTCCAAGGCAATCATCTCTCTTAAATCCAACCTTAAAATAAAACATTTAACAAAAATTAGCGTCTAGAGAGAGAAACCATGACTGACAACTAAGAAAAATGTGGTCCTAAAGATACCTCCAAAACCCTAGCTTTCTTTAATTTTCTCTTCCTTTGCACTTTATGTGCTCATTTTACCAACATTTCGGTTTGTAAATTTGAGATCAGCTCTAAAAAAGTGAAATTCTATTGCTTTTTTCGTTGGTTTGGTAAGTGATCACCAGTTATCAAAACCCTTTTCTTGTTTATTGATTTTGAACCCATTTTTCCCTCAAAATCTCACAATTCATTAACTGTTGTGTCAGAGTAGACAACTTTACTGAAACCCTTTCCTCTTTTATGGTTTTTGAATCAAATTTTAGTCTCAGAATCTCGCGTTTCATTCAGTTTTGTGTTAAAATAGTGCACTTTGGTCTAATTTATTGTTGAATTGTACTCAATTTTGCAGGTAAAGCTGTTGGTTTTGTAGAATTTGACTGATTAAATTTTGGGAGGTTGTGTGAGAATTTCGTCACTTCTGATGTTTTGTTTCCAATCATTTTATCAAAAACCCAATTTGATTTTTTCTCTTAGACCCCCTTTCTCGTATTCTATTCCATATATTTTTCTTCCCTCTGATGTTGTTTTCTTCATATGTTGCTTTAATTGCAATAAATTTCGCCTAAAAATTTGATCTGTTTTCTTATTTACCGTCCCTGTTTGAGCTTGGTCTTGTCAAATTAAGTTCAATTGTCACCGCTTTTGGAGAGCTAGTGTTGGATTTGTAAAAGATTGGTGGGCTGTTAGCGTGGAGGTGAAAAGTGAGGAACTTGATATAAATGGCTAATAGGTATAGGCTGGCTTCTATCGAGGATTTTCCATCACATTTGATTTTTGAAATTCTGACAATCGGTAGGCTTAGTGCTGCTGACCTCGTGTGCTTAGAGTTGACTTCTAGGACATTTGGAGCGAGTCATGGGCTGTACCCTCAAAAATTCAGGTCGTTGGTGGATTTTGCAGCACATCAGTTATGTGTGTCGCATAGAGTGTATGGCGGGATGGGGTGGAATGCTCAGAAAGAGTTGTTTGATCGTTGTGGAGGAAATTGGAAGCGGGTTTTGAGGTTCTTGCAGGCTGTGGAGGAATCATCAGGCATGGTCAAGACCTCAGCATGCAATGTATGCTCTCTTTTCATATACTTGCCTTTACATTTCAAATAAAAGAAAGAAGAACTACACATGTGCAGAAGTAATTGTATTGTTTTCACATGCACTCAACATTTTTTTGCAGTTGTGTCAATTGTTTTTTCCTGTGCGCAGTTCTTCTCTAACCGCCCCCCCCCAAGTTTATCACATTAAGGCTTTGTTGCTGTTATTCTCCTCATGGATCATCATACATAAATGTGTGTATCATGGCTTGGAACATTTCTGCTGGCTTTCTCATTATGAAATAAGATAAGGAAAAACCAATATTAGAGAGGGATCTAAAGTTCTAATGATCATTATTGTTTGCTATTGTATTCGATAATGTGGGAGTAGGTACCTAACATCAATTGGCATACGTCACAAGAAGTGTCAGGTTCATAGAAAGTAAATATTAGGAAAATTATTTAATTTCCCCTTTTCTTAACAAAAGGAAATTACAGTTGATTTTTAAGAAGGAAGGCCTTTAATTTCACGTGGTATTACCTATGTGGTTTTTGCCCAACCTCGCCCACTTTTTCTCTGTCTTTCTTTTCTTTATAGTATTTAGGCTGATGCTTCCAGAATAGTTATTAACGTTTATTATCTTTGGCTTAAATCAACAGATGCAGGTTACCACTGGAAGATATCACACGTTGCTGATCAGAGATTCATCTGTATATTCTTGTGGTTCCAGTTTGTGTGGTGTTCTTGGACATGGTGCTGAAACAACACAATGTGTAGCATTCACACGGATTAGATTCCCATCTTTGGCTAACGTGGTCCAAGTCTCAGCCTCCCATAATCATGCTGCTTTTGTTTTGCAGTCCGGAGAGGTTTGTAACCATTCATATTTCATCAGTCATCTGTTTTGCTCTGAACTAATTGCTAGATTGAACAGGCTTAAGGGTAAACCTTTAGGGGGCCACTGTGGTCATGATAAAATTAAGATAATAATATTGAACAAATTGCTTCATGGTTAGGCTCTTAGATTTTGGTGGTTTCTTGTGTGAATGATGTTTGACCCAGCAACGATGGTAAACACCAAGTGTGATTTGCACTGGTATTGTTTTAGGGATGCTATTGTTACATAGAATTGGATACCTAGAAGAAAGTTGTGTTGGTGCAAGTAATCTAGAACACTGCCTTTTCTCATTTTCATATTCCATTTTGTAATATTTTATTCTTTTGCCCATGTCTGATGCCTTGGTATGGGCACTCAGGAACTTTTTGTTTAGAGAAGTTAGGAGTTCAAGATTTCCAGTCACAAAATGGTACTGATACTGTTTGGCATAGTAATGATGAATATGCTATATAATTGTGGTAACCGTGGACTTGTATTGCTTTTGTGTTGCCTAGAAGCCTCAACTCTGTGGCATTTATCTCCTTCTGTTTTCAAATGATGCCTCTGATTCACTAATGATGTAGATGTTTTTTATGCATGACAAGCATAATATATCAATGAATTTTCAGAAACTGTATTCTTACTGGCAGTTGACATAAATGGTATTATAATCATGTGTTTGGTTTTGAGAAGTGGTTGTCATATCCCTCAGATGATGCTAATCAATGATGCAGGTTTTCACTTGTGGTGATAATTCATCATTTTGCTGCGGTCACAAAGATACAAATCGCCCCATATTTAGGCCCAGGCTTGTTGAGGCACTAAAGGCAGTTTCATGCAAGCAGGTAACATTCATTTCACTATACTATATTCTAATTGATGTTGTTTCTTAAGAGTGTTCATACCTTGTTTAATGGGTTCCTAAGCAACAGGCATGTATTTTAGTTGGTGTTGCATGTTCAAAGTAATATGAGTGAGGGGACACATGCACATGATAATTCATATTCACATTCAAGTGCTATTGTTTCTTAACAATACTTACCTTATTTTGCTTGGTTTTTTCATTTTCTGCAATATCCAACCATTAAATTGAGGTTGAATACCAAATGCTTGTGTTTGATTTAGAGCCAGTTGCCTGTGAAGTATCAAGCTTTTTGTCAAGCTGCCTGGATAATGCATTGTGCCATGCCATCAATGCCAAGTTAATTTTCTGATATGTCAAGTCACCATTTAATTTTTTAAGGGCAGCATCTATGAGTATATTTTGAAAGAAGATCCGGACCCCCTAGCATCAGTGACTTTTTTTGCTGAATCACATGTTAGTTGATTGTTTCTTGAAGACTTGATTAAATTAAGGAAAAAAGCATTTAGCTTATGCATAGGAGTAGTACTTTCTTCCTCCTAACAATTATATGGTTCTTTCTTCAACACAAAATACTGTTAGTGTTATTGGACCATTTGACTTTTCCCACCTGCTTTTGTTTCTTCTCGTGATTTTTTTATTAAAATTTCAAAAAAATAAAATAAAAATGGGAATTTTTTCAGGTTTCTGTGGGCCTTAACTTTACAGTGTTCCTCACAAGACAAGGCCAGCTTTATACATGTGGGTCGAACACACATGGGCAACTTGGTCATGGTGACACGCTAGACAGACCGACACCCAAAATCATTGAACTGCTTGAGGGAATTGGTCCTGTGGTTCAAATTGCTGCTGGTCCCAGCTACGTGTTAGCTGTAACTGACAATGGTGTAGTTTACTCTTTTGGTTATGGTTCTAATTTTTGTCTTGGTCATGGAGAGCAACACGATGAGTTCCAGCCTCGTGCAATCCAGACATTTAGAAGAAAGGATATTCATGTGGTCCATGTTTCTGCTGGGGATGAGCATGCTGTGGCACTTGATTCAAGTGGATTTGTTAGTCTCTGTGCCCAATATGAACTTGTGTTTCATTGATAATTGCTTTGTTTGTCTGATCTAAACTCTTCAAAGAATTTCTTACCTTGTCCTGGTGGTTGTAGGTCTATAGTTGGGGAAAAGGTTACTGTGGAGCATTAGGCCATGGGGATGAGATTGATAAGACTCTTCCTTCCCTTGTGAACTGCCTTAAGAACCACCTTGCTGTGCAGGTTTGGTCAACTTTTACTATTGTACCTTGAAGTAAATTGAGTATATTCATTGATTTTCGTTGATCTCCACTAAGAATGTATGCATATTGTGTATTTAGTTTCTAGGCCATGTATGGTTCTTGGTAACTGAGGGTAGAACTGAAATCCCAGGATGTGCTTACAATAAGCAGTTAAATGTTGTTTAGGGACATGTTTAGAAGAATTTCAGTTAGAATAAACCTGTTAGCAATAATCCGTGAGCAGTAGCACAGATTTTATAGCATAAAAGAAGAACAAGAGGAAAATAGAAGAATGAGAGGAAGAAAACTCCTAGGCACCAAGCTTTCAAAAAACTCTAGTAGCTCAATTTTATTCCACCATTCCACTCAATGAAAAAAGTTTTCACGTAGGCATTTATAACAAGTAAAATAAAACTCATAACTGGGCCATAATTCCCACATAGACTTGGATTCTTATGTAGTATTAGTATTAAAACTTCTAACTAAAACAGGATTGCTAAATAGACTAGGTATATTAGAAATACTTAAATATATAGAATAAAAGATTAAATAAAAAATCATTTCCTAATTTCTCTACAATTGATTGCATCGCCCTCCTTGTCGTATGAATTATACTAGAACAACTCCATAACCTTGGTAACATGCACTGTGCCTGCTGGTTGTTTGCTGTGTCCTTTATGTTCTCTTTCCTTCTAGTTCTCTGCCTTACTCTTCTCTAAACATATAGCTGCTTCATCTCTCCTTTCTGCAAGTTTACTATGTAAAATGGCAAACAGAACCTCTTGATACAGCCAAAAAAATATTTTTTTCAAGCAAAACCACCCTTCGATGACAACTGTGTGTTGGTGGCTTAATTCATGCATCTCATGTCTGTTTGCATGTTGTGTATTCTTTTTCCAATCTATTTTATCTGAGACCCAATCAGTGACAACGCTTGTTATTTTATAGGCTTGTGCAAGAAAAAGAAAAACATTTGTTCTGGTCGATGATGGTTCTGTTTATGGCTTTGGGTGCATGGGATTTGGTAGCCTTGGCTTTCCAGATAGGGGCATAACTGAAAAAGTGATGACACCTCGAGTCCTTGATAGCTTAAGAGCTCATCGTGTTTCTCAGATCAGCACAGGCCTCTACCACACTGTCGTGGTTACCAACCAGGGCCAAATGTTTGGATTTGGAGATAATGAAAGAGCACAACTTGGGCACGACACATTGAGGGGATGCCTGCAACCAACTGAAATATTTGTTCAAGAAACAGCAGATGATACAGGCCTTACTTTGGAAAGGAAATGACTGTCAAGTCTAGGAAACCTTCTCTGCTTTGTGGATGCCACTGTTATATCAGAAGTTTAAACTCTCAACACAACTACTCAAATGAGTTAATATTCTCATACCAGATTGAGTCGTCTCATATTTTTGAAAACTTGAGTTAGATTGCTTTAATTGGACCTATGAAATGCACTTCATGTAATAGTTGTCCTGTGAAACAATTGTCACTCATCGCAACGTTCTTTCTATTGATTCACATTTAGCTGCGTATTCACATAATAGGTAGGTAACGACCTGCCTATTATTTCCTAATGCTCTTTTCCCCCTGTGATCGCCATTGCTGTTTTCTGTGCTGTTAAGGTTCTTTGATTCATTACTTGCTTTCAGTTGCTTTGCAAGGTTATTTGCCACTAAAGTCTGAAGGAGCATGATTCAATAATAGGTTGACCTCTCTTCTAATCTTAATTTTTGAAAATTTCATTATTACTTCTTTTTTTGTCAAGTTTAAATTTGTGTCTGGTCTCAGTGCTTGAATTTGATCATGGATTATTGTTCAAGGCCTCAAATAATTCAACTATGTTAATTAAAAGCAGCAGCTATCTTGTTTAGTGTACGGGTAATTTATGGTAATTGTTTGTGTACTTCTGGGGTGTCTAACAAGCATTGGTTAGTAGTAATTATCAGCTATTAAATTACTAATCCTTTGCTCTCCATCATGTTTTGTGATTTGTTTTACTTTCTCGTCTCTTGACATCTTACAAACGCTACCGAATAGTCTACTTGCGGCCATTGCAAACGAGCCGATGGGGGGAGATGCTGCGCTGCTTTAGTTTTGTCATGTTGGATGATACAACTAGCATGGACCGCTTGTTCTTGGTCCCAGCTTGAAGGATCTATGATACATTACGTATAAATTCACATAAATTGGTATAACTCCATGGTACTTCACATAAATTCGGACAGTTTTTGTTGTTGGGGGAGTTAATGCAAAATTATTTCTGGGACTCTTGCATTATTTCTTGGATCAGAAGTGGATGCGTGCAGCAGGTGCACTGTAGACGCTTCTATAGCAGCAACCGAGAGTCCTCATCTGGTGGTGGGAATAGGGAAGAAAAACCCTCTCTCATTTATTGGAAACCGTACAAGCCACCAGAAGTAGGTGAAAATTAAATTTAATGAAAGAAAAGTAATAGGGCTGCTAATTGCAGTGAAAGAAACCGAGTGGAAATTTCAGGTCCCTCTCTTTTCCAACAACGTTTTT
>Ga0325400_1004364_pt1 | contig 13084 bp, 8 predicted proteins | sample PopdelMetagenome_2_FD_205662 | JGI IMG/M metagenome (GOLD analysis project Ga0325400, IMG submission 205662) | Populus deltoides microbial communities from Bellville, Georgia, United States - Xylem-PdKOR-R1 | ecosystem: Host-associated > Plants > Phyllosphere > Stem > Wood/Secondary xylem...
ACATGGAGGGAACAATCAAGCCATAATACATGGCATGAATTATGCCGTAATTCATGCTTCCACTTGGCATTCCACTAAGCATAGTGGTGGGTGGGTCATTTGCCACAATAATGGCAATTTCCTAACACATCATAGCCCCGTAGTCCGTAAATGTTCAACTCAGCATCAATAATATATGGATTATCTTGTTGGAATTTCCTTTTCCACCGAACTCGAAAATCTTGGATCTCCTTTGTACTTGGAACATAAGGCTTAACACCCAGTACCCCTTGCATTGTCCCAGTAACAGAAGGATTTGGTGAACTCAACAAATCAGCTGTCAGACCATCAGTCATGATCCAAACACAGCCTTCACTCATCATACCAATCTCTTTTGCCTTGGCAAAAAGCCGAGTGCCAAGAGAGCGATACATGTGCACAATGAAAACTCTAGTTTGCATTCCCATTAACTTATGAAGCTCCTCAACAATTTGTTCATCAGTGGCTGATGGAGAAATGACACTCCGGTAGGAGACACGAGCATCTACTGCTTGCAAAGCATCAGTTAAATAAGGTATGATACCCTCTCCATATTCGTTGTCGATGTAGATGGGTACTGCTTCTCTCCACCCGAAGGCTTGAACTAAAGCACTTATGGCATTCACTTGAGTTGAGTCATTAAGTGTAGCTCGAAAAAAATAGGTACTCTTAATGGAAGTAAGAAAAGGACTTGTTGCAGAAAACGACAATATGGGCACCCGAGCTTTTTCTCCAAGGTCAATAACAAAGTTGGCTTGCATTGATGTTGTTGGCCCTAAGATTGCTGGACTTCGACATTTTTTATCAAGTCCAGGGCTGTGTTTTTATAGAGCATAAGAAAAATTAAGAACATGCAATATAATCTTTCACAATCAATGGAGATCAATGGGAAAAACCAATGACAAATTATCAAACTTTTATAAGAGTTCAATTTCAATTACTTTTCCTGTGTAGCATCCTTATAATCATCTACACAAGCTATTTTAATTTTGAAGCAATAGAAAAAAGAGATAACAAGCACAAACAACTCAAGAATTTTGAATAGTCTTTACCACAATAACCCCAATTCAAATTTTTATTATTAATTTTTTTTTATCCAATCAAAACTAAATATTACATATTAATCTCCTAGGCTACTTATATACTAATGAAAACCTCTTAAACAAAACTGAAAAAATAATAATAAAATTCTAAATTAAATAAAAAAATCACAATTTAACTAGGAAAATACAACACAACACAATAATTCATCAGTAAATAGCTTGATGTATTAATTTTACAATACAACACAACAGACACAGTAAAGATTTGGGGTCAATCAAACTCTAAGTGGTGTGATTTCGTTAAACAAGCGTAGGGAGTTTTCTTATTATTTTATCAAATGGGATTTAAGTCTTATATTTGTAACCCTAGGGTGGTTGTGCTAGGAGAAGTAGAATTTCCATTTTAGTCAAAGAAAGAAGCAACCGACCTCATGGTTGTTATACATATACCAGGCAGTAATTTTCTCAAGGCCTACAACAGCCATTGAAGAAGAATATTTTGGGTACGTTGTCGGTGGTGTAGTTGTTTTTGTTGGGGTTATGTTTTCATTTTGATGATGAGCTTCCTAGCTAGCCATGAGGTTCGTGTATTGAGTGTTTCAGTAATTTCATTTATTCCCTTTGTTTTCTCAAATTTTAACCACAATGCCAAGACATTTGAGATCATGGACGTCACTAATGATTTTCGTGCATGTTAAAAAAATAAAATTAAAACAAAAAAACCCTCTTTCCCAATATCTCTATTTGTTCTCTTCCGGACACACCATACAAAATACCCTAGAAATTTAGAAGATCGATGCTTTTGTGGGTGACTTTGATAGCAAGGTATTGGTTCATATGAACAATATTCAAATTTTATAATTCAAATAGAAAAGATCTTGATTATTTGCTACGTAATCAAATATGATATGTTTATCAGACTCTTTTAAACAATAAGTACGGTTTTAAAGGGATGAAAGAGTGAGAGAGGGAACCTGCTGCAGCTGCACCAACAACATCTTTCATGGAGTCCCTGGTGGTGAGGGCTAGTCTGGTTTTGTAGTCACCATGAGTAGCATAAAAGTCTGAGAGGGCCATTTCGATGCAACTCAACGCAATTCTGCCATCCAAATCACTGTCCAGATCAAGAACCACACCAACATTCACTGGGATAGATGTGTTTTCAGCCATTCCCATTCCTGTGAACAGAATCTTTACAGAAAAGAAGAAGGAGGAGATAACAGCCTTTGAATGGTTTTTCTTCATCTTATTGTCCACCTATGGTCGTGCTGACTCTAGCTTAGCCAATATATTTTGTTTAAGCTTTGAAGGAAAGATCCCTTATTAATAAAGCTGTGGACCTTAAAAAGTGTAGTTTCCTCACTGTTATTGCTAGGATATTCATGATTTGGAAGAGTCAAAGCAAACCATTTTAATAAATTGTTCACTACAAGACGTGGACCTGAGGCCAGACAATATTTTATATTGATAAAAAGGAATCTCCCAGAGTTTAGCAGACTTGTTTTTTTTATAATAATAATTGAATTTGTGTTATTTATTTATGATTTAAAAAGTATTAAGTTATTTTTTTTTGAAAATATATTTTTTTAAATGTATTAAAATAACCTATTTTTTATTTTTTAAAATTAATTTTTAATATTAAAACTATAAAAAAATTATTTTAAAAAATTTAATCTGAGATTAATATCTCTCCTTTTACGGGATGCTTTTTCAAGACAAAACTTGTCATCATACTGTGAACCTGAAGGTGGAACGTACAATACCTCCTCTTGAGGATCAACCGTCAAGCTGATTCATACCCACATCATCAAATGTGAAAATAAAAAATTGAAAGAGGATGATTCCGACCCATTTGCATTTACTTGGAAATTTCTCATATATATTGACATCTAATGTCAACAAGAGAGGCAAAGCAGATGCACTTGGATGTATGGATATATCGCGTATGATTCTATATATGGAGTAGTTGCCTCGGGTTTGCTGGGGTGGGATTCATACTAATCAAAGATATTCGTCGTCTTATTTCATTGCGTTTACACATTGACTACATCAGAGTACATGCGTTTACATTAGCATCAGATTCTAATTTTTAAGGTGTCGTTGGTAAGGGGCTCCGCTCCCCGGCCCCTTATCTTCTCGGGTTTGAATTTTTTAAGACATTATCAAATTGTAAATACATATAATTGCGGATGACTTATTTAATATCTGAAATTTCTTAGAACATTGTGCTCGCATGTTATCACTTTGAATGTGAATTTAGGAAGCTGTAAAGAGTAAAAAAAAATCTTATAAATATGACTTGATTGAAAAACATTGTTGTTTAAGAAATAAATGATTGAAAATCAACATACCACAAAGTGTTGAGTTTAGCTCCACTACACCATTTTTTGGCGGTCATCACTCTGCACATGCGTTTTTAAAAAAAGCTCAATCAGGCTTGGCTCGCATCGATCCACGAACTATTGTTTGCAATAAAAATATTGTTAGTTAAATATATTTATAAAAAATGGATGTAATAAAAAAATCCTACCATTCGCTTCACATGCGAAAAGAACATAATGGAGCTGCCGATGTGCGTGGTAACAAAACTGTGATGTTTTGAAATAAAATGAGTAGGAAAAGGCAATAAAGCCCTTGGAGGCTTAAAAATGGGTGTAAATGAATAAGGGGTATTGTAGTAATTGAACAAAGAGTTGATAAATATAAATAGAAAAAAAGAAGAAGAGAGGTGTGTTTTAAAAGTGAAAAACTGACGGGAGAAGAGAAGAAAAGGGGAAGAAGAAGAAGAGAAAAGAGGGAAAGATAAGGGAAAAAGAAGAGAATCGGAGAAAATAAGTTTAAAGGTAAGATTTAGGTTGTTAAATGTATAAATATGTTTTCTTGAACTTTAAATTTCATTTTTGATGAATGTTAGGGTTTTGAAAATTTTATTTGGGTTTAATTGATGAATTAATTTGAATGTTATAGAGTTGATTGTTGTGGGTAATTGATTATTTAGTTGATTATGGAAGATTGTAGATGAAGATGATGATTTTGAGTTATGATTTAGGTAAATGATAAATTTTGAGTTAGAAATCTGGAAAGAACAGTAGGTTTTCTGTTGAAATTCTGGGTTGGAAGTTGATGATGACAAAATTTCGGTTTGGTCCCTCAATTTGTGAAAATTACGGTTTAGTCCCCAAACTTTGGAAAAGTACAAATTGGTCCCTGGAGCATATTCCGAGATTCTGAACAGAATAAAATATGAATTATAGGCAGAATTCCAGTATAGTTATGAATTTTTAACACTTTCAATTTGGTCCTCCAATTTGACAAATATTACCATTTGACCCTAAAAATTTGGTAAAATTCCAGAATGGTCCCTGGAGCATAATGAGATATTCTGGATAGAATTGAGGATTAATTATGGTCAGAATTTCAATGTAGTCATGGATTTATGACAATTTTAGTTTGGTCCTCCATTTGACAAAAATTACAATTTGACCCTAAAAATTTGGAAAAATTCCAGAATGGTCTCTGGAGCTTAATTAGAGATTCTGGACAGAAATGAGGATGAATTATGGACATAATTCCACTATAGTCATGAATTTATGATATTTTTAGTTTGGTCCTCCAATTTGACAAAGTTACAATTTGACCCTTAAAAATATGATAAAATTCAGATTGGTCCCTAGTTGTAATATTAGATTTTGCAAATTGGTTTGATGAATAAATTAGGGTTATTTAGTGAATTATTATCAAGTCTTATTATTTGTTTTATTATGGATTAGATTTCGGGAAAACCGTTTAATTTTAGGTTTTTGGGAAAATAACTAGTTTACTTTAAAAACATATAGGGTTACGGAATACACCCTTAGTTAAGTGTATTAAATAGGTTATATGTTCTTTTGAGTCATTCTCGAATATGTCTTCTTTGTATTCAGATAATCCTGATATTCTACCAGCGGGACGCCATTAGGATTTCCTTCAGTATCTGCTTTTGACTTCTGTTTGCTTTCGAGTCAGATGAGTGGATAATTTTTCATATGCATGAGAAATATTATACATATTTGATTTTTTAATATAAATTGGATCATGCTTCTTGATAATATATATGTTGATTATTATCCTTGTTATGATAAGCATGATCAATTGTTGAATCCGAATTCTTGATATGAACCAGTATATATATTTTGAATTGACTTCAGAATTGATAGCTCCTCATTTGATTGATGTCATGAGTTGAGCCTTGAGATATGAATATGTCTATTTGATTATGATTATGAACCTATGGTATGTCAGTCATAATACCCATGCTAACAGGGTAGTGTTAATCTTTGTGCACATCGTATCTGAACCCTAGTTGGTCGGGGGAGTCACCAACCTGTGTGGACTGATCATCCCACAGTATGGAGCCTCATGCTCATTGCATTTCGATTTTCTGACGATTTTTACCATATGATATTCTGGTTATGGCTATTTGAGAAACCTTCCTATAAGAACATATAGCCATAATTGTATATATATTTCTCATTGTAGTATTATCTCGTGTGTGTATATTGAACTTTATCTACTCACTGAGTTGTTGAACTCACCCTCTCATTTTTTTATTATTTTCAGGCTTATAGCTTGATAGTAGTTCACTTTTGTTGGACTTTCAGAACCTGTTCTTTTGGTTGTAATTTGTACATTTTCCTTTATGTCTAGTTAGTGCTCCAAAATTATGAATTTATATGAACTATTATATTAAGACAATTAAATTATATTATGAAGTTAGTTTGTTGTTAATGCTGCGTTGAACTCTGATTGAGTTGTTTAAAGGATAAGATTGTATGTAAGTTTGGGTTCGCATAAGTATGGAACCATGGAGGGGAATCTTGCCTATGTGCCGGTCATGGATCTAGGAATCGGGTCGTGATAGAAACAGTGAACACATCGATTCTACTTATCCTTACCGGACTGTGATTGTCAAGTGAAACGCACGGATGTCACGTGCTGAATGTACTTCAAATTCGCAAAGTCTCTAATTACAAAAACCTTGTTCTATGCACTATTCTTAATAAAGGTTTCTTCCAATATCTTTCAAATTGTATAGCAGTCATGTTCTTGAGAAATATAATTAATGGACTTAGAAGATATCTATTTTCTAACATTAGCAGTCGCCTTTGTGTTAAGCCCATTCCATTTTTCCTCATTCATATCATAGACTTTATTTTTTGCACTCAAAAGGCAAAGCCAAATTATTGCAATATAGATGATCTTCCATCATTGTTTTTCATAAAAAATAATTAGAGGAAGTGAGCTTTATCATGCCCAAATCTTTCTTTTCCATTTTAATTACACAAGAAATTCAATTTACACAGCCAGTGCTCTGATACCATTCTATTGGGAAAACCGGACACCAATCTAACTAAATACACAATTCACAAGTCCCAATTCTTTTTCCTCTTTGTGCAATCAAAAATAGGATCAACCAATCAACAAAATTATACAATCAAGCACACAATTCAACACCAAGATTTTTTTACATGGAAATCCAGATTCGGGAAAAACCACAGGACCGTAGTCCACCTAAAAACTTGCACTATCAACAAATAATGGGTTCACAAGTGTTCTTTCTTAACTATAAATAAGGGCTACAACATATATATATATATATATATATATATATATATATATATATATATATATATATATATATAAAAATAAAAAAAAAATATTATAGAAATATAAAAAGATTAAAAATATAAAGGCTTGAGAAAATCTCACAACATTAACAGCCCTGTTTTCTGCAAAAATAACAAACTTAGACATTATTAATTTTCAATCCAATCATCTAGAATGAAGAGCAATGTATTTGGAAGCTGTTGTTGAAATCTCAGCATGGTACAACAGCGAACGAACTAGAAATCAGAGAATAAAGACAGACTGCTCAAGCTGTCTACGCGCTCTCTTTTTCTCTTGCAAGGCCATTCTGCCACAATAGTGAAATTTCCAATTTACATGAGGTAGCCAGCACACCTCAACCTCTTTATTCAAATGTGTGGTGTGTGGTGGTCCCATTGTCATGGTGCGGAACCACCCAACACCTATCAACAAAGAAGTAATCTCCTGTAAGGCCTTTGAAACTAGTGTTCGATAAAGCTTGAAGAAGGTTTAGACCATTTAAAGACACCCCAAGAGTTGCAAGATCTGTTGATGAATTGCTAGAACCATTTGCCTTTTTAAACCCTAAATTTGCAGTTCCACCTTTCTCTACCGCCAAGGCCAACGCCGTTGCAGCATCATAGGCCCATAATCCAAAAATGTTAAACTCCGCATCAAAAACATCAGGTTGTCTTCGAATTTCCGCTTCCACGGAACTCGAAAATATTTGAGCTCTCTTGTATTTGGAACAGAAGGCTTAACGCCCAATACCCCTTGCATTGTATCAGTGACAGAAGGATCGGGTGTACTCAACAAATCAGCTGTCAAACAATCAGTCATGATCCAAACAAAGCCTTCAGTCATCATCCCAATCTCTTTTGCTTTGGCAAAAAGCCGTGTGCCAAGAGAACGATACATATGCACGATGAAAACTCTAGTTTGCATTGTCATCAGCTTGTAAAGCTCCTCGCCAATTTGATCATCAGTGGCTGATGGAGAAATGACACTCCGGTAGGGGACTCGAGCTTCTACCGCTTCCAAAGCATCAGTTAAATAAGGTATCACTCCCTCTCCATACTCATTGTCACTGTAGACGAGTACGGCTTCTCTCCAACCATTTGTGATTTTAGCTGCATTAAATAAATGTATTGTAAAAATTAGATTTTGGTGAATTATCTTCTTTCTTGTAAAATAACAAGGGCAGAAGTTCAACTGGGACAAAATTCTTCACTTTGTTATTATTTGTTGATCTTCAAGATAAAGTCAATTATCAAGCAAGTTTTAGTCCAGCCATTTCTAGTTGATTTTTCTTCTTTCTTGTTCTTCTTGTTTTTTTTATAAAGAAAATACAAGAAAGTACTTGATTATGAGATAAGCAGATGGCTCAGGCCCAAATAACCAACCAGAGGCCTCATACTTGATGGCCTCAAACAGAGTGCTTTTTTGACACCTAGAAACCGATGGACAAGTGTTTAAAGAGTTGCCATGCCGTATGGATTGGAGGCTTCAAATATCAAACTCAAAACAAGTTTTAACAAAGATGATTAGAATAATAAAATAAAAATAAATTATTTGTAAAAAGTAACTTATAAAAATTTAAGTTAATTCAATTTAATTTTTAAAATTCATGATCTGGGTTCTATGGCTAGAATTATTTGATAGTAGGCAAACCTAAAAAAGTAAAGCAAACTTTGTATAATTAAACTTCTCATGTTAAGAATTTATTCATGATTATGATGTAAAAAATGAAATGTCTCTGTCAAAAGTACTACTTTGATAACAAGTATACGGCAATAATGTATTCTTATATATATGCATTGATTACATTTTGCTTTCCTCGTAAATATAAAGAATTTCTACCATTAAATGCTGCATAATTAAGGGGGTATATTAATTATCATTATAATCAGAAAAAAATAATTAGCCATTTTTTTTTTCTTTCTGAAAACCAATGGATTTACTAAAGAAGAGATGTTTTACAGAACATGCCATCAAGACAATGACTAACAGCTAAAGGTATAAGAAAAGGGACAACAGAAAAAATGGAGAGGTAGAGAAGGACCTGCGGCAGCTGCTCCGACAACATCTCTCTTGGAGTCCCTAGTGGTGAGGATCAGCCTGGTTTTGTAGTCACCGTGAGTGGCATATACAAGTCTGAGAGGGCCATTTTAATGCAACTCAAAGCAATATTGACATCAAAACATCCCAAGTCTAGAACCACACCAACGTTCACTCCAACATATGCTGTTGAGTTTTGGGCCAACCCCATTTCTATGAACAATATCTTTAAAGAAAGGAACAAGAAGATCAGAACATGCTGTAGAAACATAAATTTTCTACAAATCAAATTTTACCATGTGTTATTTTATTCTTTAAAAGAAAGGATAAAATAAAATTGAAATAAATGACATGGAAAATAAATGAGCCTTCATATATTTCTTGACCAATGAAAAGTTGACACTTGGGATGAGATATTCAAGATATCTTGTCATAAATGCAAGATCTCGTCAATAAATATCAATCAATAAAATTATGCCATGTGGCATTTGAAAAGGACCTGAGAGCCCCTACATATCTCTATAAATAGAGGGCCTCAACCTAAAGAGAGGGGGATTCCAGGGGATACAAATTTTCTTCAAGACTCTCTCTCTCTCTTCAAGCAAGGAAGCTCTCTCTCAAAGAGTTCTCAAGCCTCCTTCATCTATGCTTGAAGTTTAACAAGAACGAAGCTCTGTTGGATCAAGCCAAAACGCCCCATAAGAGTTCTTCAACAACACTTTGAAGACAAATCAAGGTACTCTTCAAAGCATCAAATCACAACATCTCGCTTCGCAATACACGCCCAAATTCACGTTCTTGCAAAGCACAAATCTTAGCTTGATTACTCAAATAAATCAAGTCACCATACATCAAATCCAAGGGAAGAATCAGAGGATTGTCATATTCTTTTTAAAGAATATATTACGTAGAGATTGTACCCATTCATATATTTAATAAAATCATATATTTGTACACGCGTGCTTGTTTAATTTCAGGTGCTCAAAATTGTGTCTACAAATTTCTAGCGACTCCACTAGGGACATCTCTACCTCTCATCTCTTCCCTTCAAGAAAGAATTTTCAACAAACTCTCAATGGTAACTAGGATGAACATGATCACCATGTTGCTTCAAAAAGCAACAAGGCCACTGATTCAAGTCACCAACATACTATTGATGATTCTTCAACCCCGCCATTGAAAACAAAATCCATTGTCAAGTTGTATGAACAAACTAAGCCGACTCTCAAGTTGACATCAACTTCGAATGCAAGAGGGGCACAAGATCTCGCTTCAAAGAGGAAGCCACAAGCAACTCCATTACAAGAGTCAAGTGGGGCGCGCGAAATTCTCTTCGGCACTCAAGGCGACTTCGACAATTCACCCATGGAAACTTCTCCGTGTCAATCACCAAGTAAGGCTTCAGGTTTTGGCACCATGTCAGTGATGATGACCGAGACAACATCTTTAGAGGATCAAGTGGCTAACTTGACAAAACTCATCGAGGGGTTTTCGACTTTACTCAAGGCAAAAGACCACGGGATAACAAAGTTGATGAACAAGCTTGAGAGCATGAATGAAGGAGGCCAAACCTCGGCTACCAAGGCTTTACAAGTAGATCAATTAGATGTCATTGAGGATTCTACAATCGGAGTTGCAAGGAATATACACGGTATTACTGATGGTATTTTTACCATGAATCAACTGAAAGAACTTATCAAGGAAGCCATCACGGACCAAGTAGAAAGCTCAGTTCAACCCTCATATTCTTATGTGAAGCCGTACACCCAACGAATTGACTTGCTAAGGATGCCTCCGAACTATCAACCACCAAAGTTTTAACAATTCGATGGCAAAGGGAATCCTAGGCAACATATAGCTCACTTTGTGGAGACTTGCAACAATGCCGGAACTAATGACGATCTCATGGTAAAACAGTTTGTTCGTTCCTTGAAAGGTAATGCCTTCGATTGGTATACTAACTTGGAGTCTGGCTTGATCGATACTTGGGAGCAACTGGAGCGCGAGTTTCTTAATCGCTTTTACAGCACTCGTCGTATGGTTAGCATGATTGAACTCACTAATACACGTCAATGGAAGGAAGAGCTTGTCATTGACTACATTCATCGGTGGAGAAACCTTAGCCTCAACTGTAGAGATCGGCTCACCGAAACTTCTGCGCTAGACATGTGTATTCAAGGGATGCATTGGGGACTACGCTATATTTTACAAGGTATCAAACCAAAGTCTTTTGAAGAATTGGCTACTCGAGCACACGACATAGAACTTAGCATTGCGGCGGCTGAAAGCTCATCATTACCTATGCAAGAGCCAATGAGAAATAAGCTTGAAGGTCATAGATTTGAAAAGAGCACTGCAAAGGTCGAGGGAAAGCAATCTTTAGTAGTTAACTCGACTACCACAAGGGTACCAACTGGAGTTAAGAGGAATGATCGGGCGACACCGGTTACTTTTCAAAAAGGTGAAAGAAAGAAACCATCCCTGAAAGAGCGACAAGAAAAGGTGTATCCATTCCCCGACTCAGACATATCTAGGATGTTGGATGATTTGCTTGAGGCAAATATCATTGAGTTACCGGAGGTGAAACGCCCCGATGAAGCAAACCAAATGGACAATCCAAACTATTGCAAATACCATCGCTTGATCAGTCATCCCGTAGAGAAGTGCTTTGTGCTGAAAGATAAGATCATGAGGCTACACGAGAATGGGGATATCATTTTCGATGATGAAGTAGCAACCTCTAATATCACAACCATGGTCAATTTAGGACCACGCCAGTCACTCCCTACAATAATTTTTGGCTCCTTTGAACCTATAGAGCTTGGAATCATTTTGCCTATGAGCTTCATTACATCCTCAAGTCAAACTCCATATATAACCCTCGCACCTCATGTTGACAACTCGAAACCTGATTCATCTGAAAATTATGATGACGAAGGATGGACTTTAGTCATGCATAGAAGAGGAAGGAAGAGGCGCATGTAGATGACAAAGCCAGCTAGAATGAGGATCTCGATGGTGAGGAAGCTAATTGAGCCGATACGCCGAAAGATTCAACAAAAATCCATACCAGTTAAAAATAAGGGTTTTCCAGCTCAAAGTCTAAGGAAGCTTGTTACACTGGATACGTACATGCCAATAGAGACGAGAAGGATTGAAAATGCACTTGTTGCTTGCTATCATATTAATGAAGAGAAAACTCTTATTGAACCTGCCATGAAGGAAAGTCATGCTCACTCTTCAAACTTGGCTCATGGTGTTTGCATAACAGAGATATCCTTCAACGACGAAGACTTGTTGCTTGGATCAAAACTCCATAATCAGTTGCCATTCATTAAAGGATATGTTGATGAAAAGATGGTGAATCGTATCTTGGTGGATGATGGCTCGACGGTCAATATACTACCTCTTAAGACTATGAAAGAGCTGGGGATTCCTATGGATGAACTCTTCCCAAGTCATCTAATGATTCAAAGTTTTAATAAGAAGGGCAAAACGCCATAGGAAAGATAAGGCTTGCGATACACATGGAAGATATGAAGTTCAATGCACTTTTCCATGCCATAGATGTCAAAACTACTTATAATATGTTACTTGGACGACCATGGATACATGAAAATGGTATCATCTCCTCAACACTCCACCAATGTTTTAAATATTGCCAAGATGGGGGCAACAAATTCCTCTCCAAATGGGATGGCCCTTATATGGTTCAAGAAGTCTACACCAACGAAGCTTACAAAATTGTTGATGAGAATGCATTGAGGATTAGGCCTATCAACGTCAAATTCTTGAAAAGATACCATGCTTGAAATCTGATATAGCTTCTAGCCCGCACGAGCTAAAACTGCGGCAGGCAAAAAAAAAAAAAACAAAATTGAACTACGTTATGACTTGATCCTTTATCCACAAAGATACGTAAGTAACTTGGAATTCGTTCCGAGTACAGTAATGCAAAAAAAAAAAAAAAAAAAAAAAAAAAAAAACTTTTACAAAAAAATACTTTGAACTACGTTGTGACTTGATCCTTTATCCACAAAGATACGTAGGCAACTTAGAATTTATTCTAAGTACAGTCACATCATCCTTTAAAGCTATTCGAGCCAATATGATTGTTCACATGTAAAAAAGAGATAAATAAACCTCAAAACACAATTATAACATGGAAGTCCAGGTAACAAGATATAAGTGAATAGACTTTATTAATAGAAAGAAGAATTCTATTACATAGCGTATGTAGTCTCAGCAGAAAATCTTAAACTAGTGTTACCAAACAAAAAATATCCACAGCACGAGAAACCATCAGCGTTCTACGGTTTCAGGGAGTCTGTTAAATCCGG
>Ga0325400_1004365_pt1 | contig 13083 bp, 9 predicted proteins | sample PopdelMetagenome_2_FD_205662 | JGI IMG/M metagenome (GOLD analysis project Ga0325400, IMG submission 205662) | Populus deltoides microbial communities from Bellville, Georgia, United States - Xylem-PdKOR-R1 | ecosystem: Host-associated > Plants > Phyllosphere > Stem > Wood/Secondary xylem...
TAATAAGAGAGGATAATATCATTGATTAATTACAAGGGATTAATATGGTCATATATATATGAAACCCTAAATTGTTAATAATATATAGTAAACAGATTTTTTTGAGAAATGAGAATGTCCAAATAAGGTAAAACCGCCATTGATTCTCTTTCCAAAAAAGGCACTGGTTTTTCTAGTAAGATGATAATTTCTGTGGAAAGATAAATATGGTAGGGCCAAGTGGGGCCATAGGAAATGTGGGACCTTGCACTGCAAGTAAGAAAGAAAAGAAGAGAAATCCTTTTTGTACCAACGCGCTTAGCTTCTGTTTCCGTTTTTTGTTTTCATGCCCAGTAGTAACGGCATTGCCTTATGATTGTATTTTGTCCAATATCTTCCGCTTTGCCAGTGCCCTGCCCTCTCTCATCTCCCTCTCCCTCTCCCTTTGCCACCTTTATAAACACCTCCTCTCTCTTCCCTTTCGCCCTTGTACTCATCAAAACGCTTTCTTCCATCCCTCTCTCTGTCTGCTCATCTGTCCATTTTTTCTTATATATATATATATATACACATACATATACAGGGATGTCAGAAGAAGGAGAGCATGAAAGTTTCTTGTGGGATAACCAAACTTGGGATTTATCAAATTCTGATAATTTGGGTGGAAGTGAGGAGAAAATAGGGAAGAACATTAAGCTGCCGGGTTCGAGCTCAAATAGCCAAGCAGAAATAGGGATCAAAGAACAAGAAAACAAGGCCGAGAAGAGAGGTCAAATGCACAAAAGTAATGGTAAGGGAAGCGAAGGCGAGGTTAAAGAAGGAAAAGGAGTAGGTGAATCAGATCATGAGACACATATATGGACTGAGAGAGAAAGGAGAAAGAAGATGAGGACCATGTTCTCTAATCTTCATGCTTTGCTTCCTCAACTTCCTCCCAAGGTAAATTATACGTACGTGCACTTCAAGAATCAAGTTACATAAGACTAGTCTAATTTGTGGAGTTTTTTCGCTTGCTGGCTAGGGTTTTTGCATACAAGTACACTCTCTGGCTTGGCCGGTTAAATTACTTTTTTTTCCCCTCACGTTTTGATACAATTTCTTGGAGAGTTTTGAAGAGCAAGCCAGTAACTTAATTTTTAGCTTTGCAGAAAGAGGCTGTCTTTTCCGTATGAATCTTTTCCCTTTTCCATATATATGCACAAGCATGGATTTTTCTAAAGGGTTCCATTTTTGTTTGCTTCACGATCGAGCAGGCAGTTATAGAGGACGTGTCGCTTTTTTTCCTTTTGCCACATATACTTTCGCTTGGACTAATTAGTTCAAGTTAAACACCAGCATTTGCATCAAAGTTGCATAGGTGTAAGCTCTAATTAACTAGGTAAATTTGTGTATGTAGTTGCGGATATATCTCTCTCAATTCCTGCTGATCCATATATTTCCCACAGTGAATTTCAACCCCTTGTTTGTTAATTTATCGAAACCCTATTTATGTCTTCCCAACCATGACAGGTAACCTTAAAATGGGTCTTAATTATTAAACTGCATCCATGTATGATGTTCTTTGAAATGGATTTTGTTTTAAAATGTAGGGTGAAATATTACCTATTTGTTAGTTTTCTTATATACGAATAAATATGAGAAATCTTCATAATTTAAAGTCTATTTTTTATGTACCTTCTATTTTTTACAGGCTGACAAGTCCACCATTGTTGATGAAGCAGTGAACTATATCGAAACCCTACAGCATACTCTCCAAAACTTACAAAAAGAGAAGCTAGAAAGGCTCCAAGGTGCCACGACTTTCGGTTATGAGCCATCTTTGATTGCCCCACAAATGCAAGCAGACTCCAGAGAGGCGTTCTTAGCTGATCAAGTATCTTCTAGTAACTTGGCAATTAGCACAACAAAATCTTTACCCTCAGTCTCAAGATATCCTGTACTCTTTCAAACTTGGACTTCTTCAAATGTGGTGTTGAATATTTGTGGAGATGAAGCCCAAATTAGTATATGCTCTCCAAAGAATCCGGGACTCTTCACCACTATCTGCTATGTGTTGGAGAAGCATAATGTCGAGGTGCTGTCTGCTCATGTTTCCTCTGATTGCAGTCGGAGCATGTACATGATTCAAGCTCATGTAAGTGATCACTTCCTCTTTGTCACGACCTCCTTTCTTTTCTTTTGGCAATTCGATTAATAGTTATGGGAAGAGATTGTGAATCCGGATTAACTCGATAGAGACCTTTCTTGGAGAATTATGGCTACTTTAGACTCCACAAACCTTCGTTAAATTAGACTAGTCTAATGGAAAAACATAAATTAAACCAGATCTACATATATATAAGGAATTTGCTTTAGGAGTGATTCACAATTTTCACTTCCTTTACATTAATTTGTAACAATATTCTCAAAACACATTCACCAAAAAGAAGAAGAAAAAAAAAGATTCTCAAAGTATTAAACTCTATATGCAAAAATACTTTCAAAACTCATGATACATGCTTTTAAAGATTTTGCACGTATAATTTTACTTATAAATTAATGTAAGTATCATGAACAAGAGTATTCCTTCATTACATGTAGCACTATTTTCACCTTGCAAGCTGCAAACTTATATATATATAGTTTATCCTCAATGTGGAAAAAACAAGCAGGCAAGTGGAGCTTCTGATCAGTTCGGAGAGAGATTTCCAGTGGAGGAAGTATTCAAACAAGCTGCATGTGAGATAATGTGCTGGGTCTCTTCCTGATTACATAGAAAATCAACACCAAGATTTGTTATTGCAATCTTAATTAAGAAGGAAAGATCACTCGCTCTTCATTAATTAGCAAATAGTGGAACTGTAAGCCTTCACCCTTACTGTACCTTGAGGTTGCATATAGATCAGCCGTGGCTGCTGGTCTGGATGGGATGGGATTTTTGAAGTCAATTTTATGCATTCTTAACCATATTGTACCCTTTAAATAATCATTATTTTTTCCAGTTTCAGGAATACAGTTTCTCGAAGCATACAATTTTGCAATGATCACAAATTCAAAATTATCTGGATCACTTTCTCTTTTTGATATTTAATTCTCTCCGAAACATGCATGCTTTACGTTAAATTGCTAATGAATCAATCATATGGCAGCTCACATATATCCAAAAACCATTCACTCAAGTGTAATGTATAGGGCTTTTCACTGAGGTACATGTACATTTGAAAAAAGAAATGCGTTTTACTTCTTGTAATGCATCAGTAACAAGATAAACACACTCAGATACACCAGGAAAAGGGCTGTGATCTAGAAAATGAAAGACCACTGCTATATCTATTTCGTTGTTTGATAATAGAAAAGGCTTTTGCTTTAACTGGTGATCACGTCTCAAGAAGTTTTTGCCGGAGTGCTTCGACATTCGAGTACTTAACAGAAAATTTAAAAAAAATTTATTGCATGAAATGATGGAGCATTATGAACGTTCAATGATCTCTAATTAACTTGGTCGTTGAATCAGAATTTTTTGTCTCGATATATATATATACACTCAATTAATTGAATCCATATATGTTGAGCCATATCATCTTTGTTTTTATTAATATATACAACTCATTTCCATGGAAGGCCCAGGTCTCAGTCGATCTTATTCAACCCATCACAAGACAAGCAAGTCATCTCATTGCTTAATTGACAAAGTCTTAGCCTTAGTTTTTTTTTTTTTTTCCTTGAAAAACATATCGAAAATATTCTCTCTTCTATGGTCTTCATTTATATTTTTGAAGAAAATATCATTTTAAATACATGTTGATTTAGAAGGAATGCCGATATCGTTGCTTATTCAACATAGCTATTTAAAGCTCAACTGACCTAAGAATAGAGTGGTAATTAACCCTTGCTGTCATGGCAGTGATCTAAGAGCAAGGAAGGAAACCACGTGCTTTTCAGGCGTGTGTGTGAGCGTGGATGGAATACCACCGACCCCTAGGGAGGGAATATAATTTTGTAAGACAGGCCATTTCAGGTAATAAAAGGCAGAGGACAGCTAGTATCAGTGTGGATATTTATATGCATATCACCGACATGAACTCTGAGAAGATGGGAAAAGATGAAATGATGAATCTACATTAACAAACGAATAGGAACCACACCAACATTAGCAGGGCAATATCTCTGATCTGTAAGAGCTTGTTAAAAGAAAATCTTTGTTAACAGCAAACAGATGAATTTAGGTGAATGGGTATAACAGGTGATCTGTGTACAAGTAAATAAAATAGAGCAGTGCACAAATTAATAAAAAATCTGCAAATGATAGTAGGAGAAGACAATGTTGTGGATGAAAATGAAATAAATTGAATGGTCATAGCTAGAAGCCTAGAAGCATGGATTTATGGGTACCCATAGACCTTCATGAGTGCTTTAAAAGGGTGTATGATTGCATCAATTCAAGAATCCAAGCGTCCCAAACTCAAAAAAGCCGAAAGAAACATTAATTAATTATTGGGTCCCAAATGTTGCATGTCAAAGGGGTTTAAAGACAAACGAATTATCCTTTTGTTCCTGCTAGTTGTGACGTAGAAACCAAAGTTGGGTTGAGACAGGTGAGTACTAGCAGCCATCCCTGAGTGAAAGAGTATAAACCAGACCATGTTAGTTTCTATTCCACAAACATGTGAAGATCATCTCTTGCTTCTTTAAACCACACACCTCTTTTCCAATTTAATCGTGGGTCCTTGTGCACTCCCTTTGTTCTTGTTCTTTTACATTTCCCTGTAGCACTCTGAAACGAAGCTGTCTTCGGTAGTTTATATAGAGTCAACCAAGTTGTACCATCCCTTTACCAGCGTCTACGCTGAAGTAACTGGATTTTGATTTTTCTAAAAAACAGAAGAATCAGTTTATCAATATTGAGAATCAGTGGACCGGTTATATTATATGAATCGGTCAATTAGTTTAGAAATGATCCATCAATTAAGCCTACAAAATAAATTTCCTGTTTATATTAAAAATTCATTTGAGTAGTTTAATTTCTTGTTTGTTTAGGTTTATAATCAAAAGCTTAATTCAATAAATATAGAGAGGAATACACAAGATAAAAACATTTAATAATATTGTCTTTTTCTCAAATCTTCTTCTTGTTTTTTAGTTTTGCTTATTTACTTGTTGTCCATAAACTTATACCAAATTATTTTTCTTCCAACAAATAGTATCAGAGCTTGTTTTTTATTATTTGACATGCCCAATACAAACTTCCCACTTCAATGTCCTTGTTTGACAAAAGACAATTATGACATTTAGTGTATTCATGTGAAAGCTTAATTAGGTTTCCATAATGTGTGGTAAACAGTTGAAAAAGGTTTTGAGGAACTGTGAAAAGAGTAACGTTGACTTCATCTAAAAAGAAGGTCGTGCAAAAAATACGAAGGAAGGATCAACAAACATTCACAATTATTCATCAATGTCTGGATGATGCCACTTTTGAGATAGTGGCCAATACAACAATCGCTAAGCAAGCATGAAATTTTTTACAATATTCAAACCAAGGAGACGACAATGTTAGAAAGGTATGCCTATAAAAGCTATGGGGTTACTTTGAAAAGCTATATATGCTTGAATCAGAGAGTATTTTAGATTACTTTGCTAGAGTATTGGCCATATACAATCAAATGAAGCGATATAAGAAGAAGATAGAAGAAATATGTATGGTAGAAAAGATTTTATACTCGCTGCAAAAGAGGTTCCATTATGTGGTGGCCGCGATAGAAGAATCACAAAATATGGATTTTTTTACTATTCAAGAACTCATGGGAAAACTACAAGCCCATAAAAAAAGAGTCAATGACATTCAAGAAGATATAGGAGTATAAACACTCTTTTTAAAACACTATTTAAAAGAGAAACAAGATAATTCTTGATATATCCAATGAGGTAAATGAGGTAGAGGGTGTGGACAAAGCAAAGGAATAAGAGGAAGAGACAGACTTAGAAGAGAAGCCCGATGCAGCCTCAACGATCAACCGATTAACTGAATGAAGCAAACTGGTCAATCGATTCATCTGATAGTGGCAATCTAAGACCCAATTTTGACAAAATAAAAGTTAAATGTTATAATTATGAAAAGATGAGTCATTATACCAGGGATTGTTGGAACCCAACCAAAAAGGTTGAGGAGAATGCAAATCTTGTTGTAAAAGAGGAGAAAAAAACCACCCTATTACTAATCCATGATGAACGAATACAAGTTAAAAAAACATGTGGTATCTAGATAATGGTGCCAACAATCACACGTGTGGAGATAAAGACAAGTCTATTAACATTGATGACTTAATTAAAGGTAATGTCACCTTCACGGATCATTCAGAGGTTTTTATTGAAGGAAAACATATAATTCTTATTAGATTGAAAAATGAGAGTCATCAATTTATTGATGATGTTTATTATATTCTAATTGTGAAAAGCAATATATTGAGTTTGAAACAATTGTTGGAGAATAGTTATGAGACTAAGATGAAAGATCGTACTTTGACATTACTTGATACTTATGGAGCTATGATTAAGGTAACCATGAAAAAGAACATAATGGTTAAAAGCATGTATGAAAGATGAAAATTGGCTTTGGCTGAGATGAACTTATGAAGAGTGAGTCTATACTTAGAAAATTTTCTAAGAGACCAAGGAACCCAAAAAGGAAAAGCATATTCTTAGAAATTTGTTTCTAAATGACTATCGAACCCATAGATGGTTAGACTATACTTAAAAAAATTCTAAAAGGCTGAGAGAAACCCATGAAAGGGAGCTTATACTTAAAAAAGTTATTATAAGAGGCCAAGGACAACCAAAAGAAGGGTAAGTCATACTTAGAAAAATTTCTAATAGGTTGGGGAATCCCTGAAGGGTTGTTCCCTACAATAGCATGAGGCCCAAAAACCCAACATCGATCTGAGATTGTACTTGAGAATAGGAGGCCCAATGCTTAATAGGCGATGATGTGAGGCTTAGAAGCCCCCCATTGAAAAGTGTTCATTAGAGTGTGGGTGGTATATGACCTCCCTAACATTGTCATGAGTTGTGAGAGCCACCTTATTAAAGAGATTATTTTTTTAGAGTGGGTGGTCTGTGACTTTCTTAACGATGACATGAGGTGTGAGAGCCCCCCACTAAAGAAAGGTTGTACCTGAGAGTGGGAGATCCAAGATTATCACTAAAGATAGCTTAACGTTTGAGAGTTTTTATAGGCAAATCGTGCCAGTCCAAGATTATACTGGAGAATGAAAGATTCAAGATCATACCTAGAGATAATATAGGACTCGGGATCTCCACTAAAGAGTTGTGTTAGTTCAAAAATACATTGTAGAGACAAAGATCCGAGATCATATCAGAAGAGTAAGAGATCTGAGATCAATCCATGAAGATTGCATGAGGTCTGGGAACCTTACTAGAGAGTTGAGCTAGCCCAAGATTGCACTAGAAAGGTGGGAGATCCAAAATTAATCCCTGGAGATTTCATGAGTCTCAAGAGCCCCATTAGAGATTCGTGCCAGTCCGCGACTACATTAGAGATGTGAAAGATCCGAGATCAAACCCTAGAGATTTCATAAGGCCCGAGCTCCAATATAAAAATCATGTCAATCCAAGACTGCATTAGAGAGTCGGGAGACCCGAGATAATACTTAGAGATTTTGTGAGGCCTAGAAGCCTTATTGGAGAGTTGTGCCAATCTTAGATTACACCTAAGAGGTGGGAGATCCAAGATCAATCCCTGGAGATTTCATGAGGCCCGAGAACTCTATTAGAGATTCATGCCAGTTTGAGATTGTATTGGAGAGTCGTGAGATCCGAAATCAATCCTTGGAGATTCATGAGGCATAAGAGCCCTACTAAAGAGTCGTGCCAGTATGAGACTGCACTAGAGATGTGAGAGATCCAAGATCAATCCCTGGAGATTTCTTGAGGCTGAAGAGCCCCCCTAGAGAGTCGTGCTAGTTCAAGACTGCACTAAAGATATGTAGATAAGAAATGCATGTTAAAGATATAAAGTTTTTATTTCAAAACTTAATGATTTTATCCTTAAAAGTAAAAAAAATGATAATAATATCTGTCTAATTTAAAAAAAAATGAACATTTATTTATAGTTTTGTTATTATAAATGGACATAGGATAAAAAAACCTCAACAGTTTTATTTTTAGAGCTCAATCTAAAAATTATAATAAGATCATTAAAAAAAACCCTTGTGAGGTTTTATCCTTAAAAGTCCATCTAAAAAAGATAATAAAATTGTGTTGAAAAAAAATATGTTTTCAACTCTTGATTTTTGTTTATAGTTTTATTATCATAAGTGAACATAATATAAAAATAACCTCAATGGTTTTATCCTTAGAAATCGATTTAAATAATAATAATAAAATCATTTCGAAAAAAAATATCTTCAGCTTATAAATTTTTAGTTGTGTTTTATTATTCATAAATTGACACAGAGTAAATAAACCGCCGACGAGATTTATTTTGAAAGTTGACCAAAAAATAATAAAATTATATAAAAAAGAAAAAAGAAAAAGAAAAAGAAAATAATATACATATGGGAATGAGTTGATTACTTGGAGTTTGTCGACAGATGCTCTTTCAAAGGATAATCAAGGTGAAGCCTCTTTCAAGCGAAGAGGCTTGGACTTTATATGTGGATAATCTAGAACATGACAAAACACTTCCTCTATGAGAGGAACAAATTGCAAAATCTATCACAAGGGAATGTGGTGGTCTGCCTTTAGGAATTAAAACAATGGTTGGAGCCATGGGGGGAGTGATTGACATACGTGAGTGGAGGAATGCGTTGGAGGAAATTGAAAGAATCAGAAGTTAGGCAAGATGACAAGGAACCTGAGGTATTTCGAATATTGAGATTTAGTTACACACACCTAAAGGATTCGGCGCTACAAAAATATGTCTTAAACTGTTCATTATTTCCTGAAGATTTTGAGGTTGATAGGAATACTTGATAGGTTATTTGATTGATGAGGGAGTGATAAAAGAGATGAAGAGCTAGGCAGACAGAATTTGACAGGGGCATGCGATCCTTAATAAACTTTTAAATGTCTGTTTACTAGAAAGGGGTGGAAACTCTAGTGATGAATCTGTCAGGATGCGCGACTTGATTCGGGACATGGCCATCCAAATACAGCAAGAGAGCTCTAAAGTCATTGTTAAAACAGGAGCACAATTAAGAGAATTTCTAGATACAGATTAGTGGCAAAGAATCTTGTCAGAGTTTCAATAATGAAAAACTATTTTGCAGACATTCCTTCTAGCCATTCACCAAAGTGTCCTTTTCTTTCAACTTTGCCATGTCATAATAAAGTATTGTGATTTATTGCAGAACCATTTTTCAAGCAAATGCTCAAATCAAGATTCTTGATCTATCTTATACAAATATTTTAATATTGCTTGATTCTGTCATTGAATTCGTAAGTCTCACTGTATTATTGCTCATTAGTTGTTTAAGCTTACAACATTTATCAATAGAGAAGTTTAGGGCACTCAAGAGGCTGGATCTCAGTGAAACTGCACTTGAAAACATGCTTCAAGACATGGAATGTCTAACCCACCTTAGGTATCTTAGACTGAATAAATGTAGTGAAAAAGAGTTTCATAGTGGGATATTACCTAAACTCTCCTACTAGCAAGTCTTTTTATTAAAGGAGAGAAATAGATGGGGACAATATGACCTGGTAACAATTAAAGGTAAGGATGCAGGATGTTTGAGAAAGTTGGAGACTTCGAAATGCCATTTTAAACATCTCTCTGACTTTGTGGAGTATCTCAAATCTCGGGAGGGCCCCAAGAACTAAGCACATATAAATTCTTTGTAGGACAGTTGGGAGAACTTGATTATATCCAGTTTATGGAAGATTCCTGCAGAAATAGAAGTGTTGGGCTGGGTAACTTGAGGATCAATAGAGATGTAGAGTTTCAGGTCATGTTCCCGGATAACATTGAAGAACTGGTGATTCGATATTGTAACGATGCGAGGAGTTTATGCGATGTTTCATCACCAATAAAGTATGCAGCTTCACTGGAGTGCCTTAACATTTGGGATTGCAATGGCATGGAGAGCTCGGTTTCATCTTCTTGGTTATGCCCCGCTTCACTACCATTTCCATCTTATAATGGTATATTTTCTGGTCTTAAAGAGTTGTGTTGTGTTGGGTGTAAGAGTATGAAGAATTTGTTCCCTCTTGTCTTGCTGCCAAACCTTGTAAACCTGTAAGTGATTAGTGTTTCCTATTGTGAGAAAATAGAGGAGATAATAGGAACAAGAGACAAAAAAAAATAGCAGCAGCAACAACCATTCCATCTCGGAATTCGTGGATCTCTCAAAGTTAAGAACTCTGCGCTTGATGGATTTACCACAACTGAAAAGTATTTGTTGTGCAAAACTGGCTTGCCATTCTCTCGAAGAAATTGAATTAAAGTGCTGTCCGAACTGAAGAGGATACCAATTTGTCTTCAGTTGCTTGACAATCGCCAGCCATCTCCTCCTTCTCTTAAAAAAATTGAAGTATATAAAAAAAAATTGTTGGAATCAGTAGTGGAGTGGGAGCATCCTAACGCTAAAGATGTCTTACGTCCCTTTGTAATCCTTGAGGTGCCCTGGTTGTGAATGTTAATATGCCTCTTTGACAAAATAGTGAATTGCGGGTAAGCATTATGTCTCCATTGCTCACTCTGTCTCTCTTTGGCCTTAATTTTGAAGAATTTGAAGACTGGCCTCTTACAGTATCTCAGATTCTTACACATTTGTAATTGCAGGTTTTCTTTGGGAAAGAAATAAATCCCAATTAATGGGCCAAACTTCAGAACTACGATTTAAAGTTTTAATGATCAAGATATACAAATGCCTTTGTTGGGTATGGTCCTGAAGATTCTCACTTCTTCATAGAACTCACTTGTTCCTAAAATAGGTTTCATGTGCCCTTTTGATTATGCTGCCAAGACCATTTAAGTCATAAAGGCCAAGTGTGGCAAAGTGACCAGGGAACCTGGTCTTGGTGGCAGTAGAGTTATTGCTTTTATTGAAGATCCTGATGGTTAGAAGTTTGAACTGTTCGAAAGGGGACCTACACCTGAGTCACTCTGTCAGGTCATGCTTCGTGTTGGTGATCTTGATCGTTCTATAAATAGAAATATTCATATTGGGTTTGCAGTCCATTAATGCCTTTTGTTTCAGAAATTTCAATCTATGAGATTTTTTCTCGTTTTCTCTAAAAGCTTGCTATTTAAGCGAACCTTATTCTCAATTAAGTGTGTGTTTGGTATTGCGGTGGCTGTTGTGGTTGTGGTTTGAAAAAAGTAGTTTTATAAAAAGTGCTTTTAGTTGTGGTTGGTCTGGAAAAAATATAGGTTTGGTTAAAACTGTGGTTGAAATTGAGGTTGAATAAAAAGTAGTTTATTGTGTTTGGTTAAAAATTGTGGTACAATTTGATGTTATAGTATAATTACCTAAAAGGACTTCATTCATAATATTAATGAACAATTACATAAAAAGTAATCTTATAACCATTAAAATTTTGCAAAGAGACCTAAACATATTAGAACAATAATTTATAATTGTGTCATTAAACTTGCAGCAATCCCATCACGTACGTAATCCATTCGCGAAGGCATGTGGTGTCCTTGCATTTGTGCACGTGGAGCAACATCAGTTAGAAAATCATCGGGCACAAAATCAGGATGACGATCGAACTCCATAAATGCCACATCTTGCATTGAAGTTCTTCTAATGTAGTTATGAATTGCCATGGATGCGACAACAATTCGAACTTGTGTCTTGTAGTTAAATGATGGCATATTTTGTAGGATTCGCCATCTTTTTTTCCAAATTCCGAATGTACGTTCTATCACACAACATAATGAAGAGTGCACACGGTTGAAAATTTCTTCATGATTTTGTGGTTGTCCTCGCCTCCTAAATTCTTCCAAATGATATCTCTGACCTCTATATGGACCTAAAAATCCATATTCATTAAGATATCCCGAATCAACCAAGTAGTATTTCCCTGTAAATACAAATATTTTTTTGTAAATTCAAAAATGAAAAAAAAACATGAATTATCATACACACACACACACACACATACACACGTTACTACCTTCTGGTGGCTTAGGAAATTTTACACGTGGATTGTCAATTGCCTCGAGAAAAATTCGTGTATCGTTTGCACTGCCTTCCCAACCCGCCCAAACAAATGTGAATTGCATGTCAAAGTTACATGCAGCCATAACATTCTGGGTTGGCACACCTTTTCTTCCGATAAATGGAATTTGGTTTTCTGAAGAAACACATGCACGCACATGTGTACCATCAATAGCTCCTACACAATTCTAATATACGAGAAACCAGCAACAATCATCAATTTGAGCAGACTAACAAAATAAATTTTGCAAATTCATTTAATACGATGCGTTATCAAAAAATACGATTAATGACATTACCTTGAAATGTAGCATATACCTTGGATTGTTCACAATTTCACACGGTGTGTTTACAAACCCGGGATCTGCAGGTTGTATTAAATTTGCAGCGAGCGAACAAACTGATTTAAGAACTTTATTAAAGTACCTACTAATAGTTTCTCTTGAATGTTGAAATCGCTCCTGAACTTCTCTGTTGGAAGCACCCAATGCTATTGTATAAAGAAATATTCCAACTTTTTCATAAACACACATTCTTCTAGATGCTGTTAACCCATATTGGTTTTCAAGTTGAAAGCAAAGACTCTGAAATGTCGTCGCATCCATCCTGAACATGTTTACACAGCGGGTCCAATGTCCATGTAATATTTCGTTCAACTATTGCATTCCAATGTTGTACGAATCCATACAAGGTTCCTTATATATATACGTATTGTAATATAATGCTAGGGCACCCGCCGTGCATATAACCAATTTCTGATGATCAAACTCTCTTTCCCAAAACAGCTCGCCTTCTTCATCTGACGCGTCGTCGTCATCATCGTCGTCATCATCAGAACTTTGATTACCACTGGAATCTCCATCGTTAACAGAAGAATTACTATAATTAACGTAATCGGCTATGTTATTGATTACATCATCATAACTCCCCTCAAAGAGTGCTG
>Ga0325400_1004367_pt1 | contig 13082 bp, 6 predicted proteins | sample PopdelMetagenome_2_FD_205662 | JGI IMG/M metagenome (GOLD analysis project Ga0325400, IMG submission 205662) | Populus deltoides microbial communities from Bellville, Georgia, United States - Xylem-PdKOR-R1 | ecosystem: Host-associated > Plants > Phyllosphere > Stem > Wood/Secondary xylem...
TGTTCAGGAGAGCATTCCTATGAACTAAAAGGAAATCTACTAGAAGGGTAGTGGTTAGTGGTAAATGCCATAGATCAAGCATTTAAACATTAACATCGTCATGTAAACAACATACATCACATGAACACATGCACTGATTATATTCACAAATCATGACCTATGCACAGTAATGACAATATTTCCAATCTGATGATTTGATCTGAACAATGATGCAATTTTAATTAACATTTCAAACATCACAAATCAACCATGAAGTGATCATATGCAGTACTATGCTGGAATGCTTAATTTTTCCATGAATTACTATATATCTACAGGAATTCATCTGCTTCATGCATTTAATGGGTTTCACATTAGGCTATTGTAAACAGTTTGATGAGCCTAGAGATAACTTTGGCATTCTAGTTAGATACAACAAATTTGGACCCACTGAGAAGCGGCCGAAATTGTAGGCGTTGTGGCAGAAGATATATAAAAGTCAATTCACATTTACTCTCCTATCATGTGAATTTTGAAGAACTCCAATAAGCTTGAACTTACAACTGTATCTGCAACACTAACTTTCACCTTTCTATTTGTGTTGATAGAAGAGTTACATCAACATTACTTATTGCATAGCTGGAACTGAACCCCCTGCTGCCACAATCTGTCGCTCCAGCTACAGCAGCCAAAAAGGAAGAAAAAAAAATGAAAACCGTTTACTTAAGATTGAAATTGATACAGAAATGTCAAAACAAATTCTAATTTTTTACAAGAAAGATGCTTGAGTGATTTTTAATCACCCAAAGGAAGGGAATTTCTAAAAAAAACTCCCCATGATTCCCACATGGCACATGGGTAGACACCGGAAACTAAATCAAACTAGGGATTTTAAAATGATGTGTTAGACAACAATGATGGAGTTTCAACAGATGAAGTAATCTTTTTACTACACATTTTTTACTCACCGTGAATAGAGTTTGAAGATTGGCTTTCAACTGCGTGTACTCATGATTTACTTGTTGCAGACATCTCAAACACCTGCACAGACATTCTGGGGTCAATCAAAATCCTCTGCAACTGCCATAAGACTTAGGTAAAAAGCCAAAAAAAAAAACTGGCCAATAAATACCCAGCAAGATCAACATGAAGGAACTTAATAACAATTACATTAGCAAATCAAGGCTCCAGTTCTTCAACAGTCATTGATCTTTCAGCTTCAATGTCATGGCAGAAGTTTTTAGGACTTCATCCTAATTCTATAATCAGTCAAGGAAAGCAGACAGACCATTCCTGAAACATGGCCATCTCATGAAAACCTATTAAACTAATTGCTTAACTGGTATAGTATTCAAAATTGTCAAACTTTATATCCACGACCATTTAAATAAGTTATATACAATTCAGGAGACCATAGGAACTCAGCTGTAAGAGTGAAAAATTATAACAAAGAAAAACCTGAATCTACACATATAATTCTTTTGCGACTTCTAACAAACCAAAACATAAATAATCAAGAATCTTATGGTAGATAAACTTTCAAGAGCAACTGGATAAAAATTATGACTTAATATTGATTGAAAGGAAAAAATAGAACATTGCAATAAAGGCGTGTGTTAAGAAATCTCACCCTTCACGGTTTTGGGCTTCACAAAAAGTTTTGAAGGCAATGCAGACATTTTTAATTCTTGCTGCACCTATGCTGTTAGCCATAAAAAGCAATAATATAACCAAAAAATATATATATATATGAAACAAATCCAGTAAACTAACAAATATGTAAAGTGATTCCCACAACATGACTTAATATTAATATCATCAAATTTCCAATGTTATGATTATGAGTTCCAAAATATCCCTGGCATGGTATTACTGATTTTTGATGCAGTCATTAAACATGTCTCCTCGGAAGCGACTAAATCACAAATGAGACAATCAAATAACCTATGATGAAATAAGGATGTGAGTGAATACCTGGAACTACTACCTTTCAGTTGATGAACGTGAGAATCCACCTGTTTGAAGTCCACAATCTGCTGTTCTCTGAAAAAAGAAAAACCCAGTAAGGCAATTTTCCAGGCGAACAAGTACTTTCTGCCTGCCAAGAAAGCGAGAAGCATAGAGCTGCACAATCAACTAGAAAACTTTATGTATCTCTACATGAAATCCAAGAAAATGAAGGCATGAAAAACAAACTCACAGGGCTTTGGCCATATTATTAACAAGCTTTTCACAATCTTCAAAGAAGAGAGACACAACCTCCATCACAAAATCAGGGCTGCTCTCATCTTGTAGCTTTTGCAACTGAGTAAACTGATCGTCCACAAAACCCTTTCTCAAAACCAACAAAACCCTTTCGTCAAAAAAACCTCTAAAACCATTCCAAATCAAGAAACCAAATATTAACCAAGAAACGATTTCCCTTAATTCAAGAAAAATAAAAAAAGACAACCTCAAAATATTTCCTTAGTTTCCCCAAACAGAAAACAAATCGTATATTTGTCTTAATCATTCAAAATCAAACAGTTTTCTCAGTTTCAGAATATTTACTACATATAATAATTACAAACTAACCTCTCGGTAGAGAGGAGCTAGGAAATCGGCAAGCTGTCTCTGCAACTGACTCAGAACATCCATGAATTGAGTTGGATTTCAACACAGAAAAAACAAAAAATAATACTCAGTATATCTTTATGGCTGGACGCCAGGACCTAGCACTAGCACTGGTCCTAGTCATAATATATAGTATATACCATTAATGTAAAGGTAGATTTGGGCTTAATTAAAATGAATTATTGTTGGAAATAATAAGGTTTGTGGAAACTAACTAATGACTTATTCAAAATTGGGCTAATTACTATTCTAATGAGCACTAATAAGAAAATTTCTGCTTCGTTACTGCTTTGGGCTATTTGTTTTTTTTGTTTTTTTTGCAAAATCACCTACTCCAATCAAATAAAAAATAGAGCATGGCCCGATGGCTGAAATTAAAAGTTCGAGCAAAGCCCGATACATTAGCAGGCCAGGCCTACAAACTAAAATGAATGATGCGAGCCAGTCCGAAGTCAAACCCCGCTCACTATACATCCTCAAAAGAATTAAAACAAAAAATAAAAAGCATCAATGAGACAATGTGGTATAAGATTCATTGTACTGTGTATTAAAACAATGATGTCTTTCCCTTTTGAAAGCAATTGAGTGTAAAATCATCTTTTTCAAAAGACATTACCGAAGATTCATTAGACATTACTGACATAATTGGGAGCAAATTAGTTTCTACGCATAGTTTTAGCATAGTGTAAAGATATTGTTATCCCTTAAAAGCCAAAAACATAAATGTCTTTTACAGGATTTTTTTTGTTTTTTTTATTAGACAAATGACATTTAAACCTTGAAAGTCAAAATAATTTTACTTTTGTGAGGGACATTGTTTTATTTTTATAATGGTTTTTTTTTATTATTATAATCAATTCCACTAAGAACAATTAAATTTTTTAATAACTATATAATATTAGTAAAAAAAAGGTGTGTGGGAAGCTTCCACAATGTTCGGTCAGCGCGTATGGTTGTGTTTGGTCATTGAATGGTGGCTTTCAAGGTGGTGTTCACATCGTCTCGGCGGCCTCTTGATACGAACCAAGTTAGGTCCGAATTTTGTCTTAAAATGCTTACTAATCAGTATTGTGAGATCGTGCATATCTATTAAAAAGTATATTAAATTGAACTGAAATTTTATAGAGAGATACTAGACACATGGAACTATAATATGGTAAAATTTCATGTCAATTGAAATTCGGAAACGTATTATTGAAATTAGTTAAACTAGTTGTTACTGTTTTGGTAGATTCATCATCAAAATGTTTTTTCTTGGGTAGTTTCTACCAATCAATCTAGACCTATAATGGATTAATTTTGGACAACAAATGGAGAGTAAATTAAGCTTATTTAGGCCCTAAACTTGTGTATGGTCTTTGGTTACAAAGGTTCCTAATGTGGCTTGGATTCATTGATGAATTGGAGTCCTTTCTATCGTAGGATGTGTGGCGACTAGAGGCTCTATTAATACTTTAGTTTCAGTTGTCTTTTATTTCTTTTGTCTTTCTTTAAGTTTTAGCATCTTAGAGAGAATTTTAACACTTGATTTTTCAGTCTTAATTTATACTTTTGGGTTTGATTAATTAACTAAGACCCAAAGCTTATTTGGGCTTAATTATTAATTCATTTTTAGCTATGACGCAAGGCTTGTTTGGGTCCATACTTTTAAATTTATTAGTATAGATTTTGGGTCAGATTGAAAGTGGGTCAATTTAGCCCACGAGGATAGTTCCATTAAGGTTTTTATTTTCAACAATATAAATACTTTTTGTAAGGACAAAATATTTAGACTTGATGATATTATTGCTACCAAATTTATTTAGCTTGCATAAGAGATATTCTCGCATTCTTTGGTTCTCTAACGAACTAAATTCACTTATTGAAGATTAGCTGGTTTCGTGATGTCTTCCTTATACTTCTTATTCATGAATTGGTGTTCGTGGGGTGAGAGTTCATAATTTAATAGTGTTGGTTTTTTGGGACAGGTTCTCATTATGTCACACTCCTATCAGACTTGTTTTGGCTTTCGAGGACTCGTTGTCAATCTTATTGTGGGTTGTGTGACCATGTAATTACGAGATTCGCACCACCCATCCATCTTGAGGTGGCACGTGTGGCTGAATCACCTTATGTTTAGCATCGACGATCGTTTCTTCTTTATTTTCTTCTTTCCTTTCTTCTTCTTGAATTCTGTGTAGACCTTCTAAAATTTCAAAACAGCTTTTCAAGTTTTTTTTCCTTTCAGATTAGGTCCCTGTCTTTTTCATTGATTTTTGTTTTCTTTGAAATAATTTATAAATTTAGATTTTTTTCTCAATTTCATCCTCTTTTAATTTTTTTTGTTAGATTTGGTCCTCATTCTTTTAATTGTTATTTTTTCTTAACTTGAGATAATTTTTAAATTGATTTTTTTTAATGATTTCATTCTCATTCAATTTGTTTCTTGTTAAATCTAATCCTTATTCATTTTTTTATCTTTTTTTTTTACTTTGGTTCATTTTTTAGATTAATATTTTTTTTAAAATTTCATCTTTCAACATTAAATTTGTTGGAATTAAACTTCTTTAACATGCTTGTGTCTATGATTTCATAGGTTGTGAGTTTGGAAGATAAACTCAAGTTTTGGGGGTTCACCTATGTTTCCTTGTTTTTTATTTATTTTAAAAGCACATTTCAATGACCGAATTACCCTTAAAAAAAGCATTTAGCTAGTGTCTCATTCACATGATGCGACTCGCGAGATTTGATGGTCTTACTAGAGTTTACAGGTGTTTAATTTTTTTAGGTTTCTTTTTGTTAATGTTTTTTTTTTCATTTCATCTTTCTACATTTAGATTGTTGAGGATTGGCTATCATTATTATTTTTAAAATTTTTTTCTATAAGGTTGGTGTAACAGCTCGGCCCAACCTGCCAGATATTGTTCGCTTTGGGCCTTACCGCCATCACAGATTTGTTCTTGGTGACCACGCATGGCCCAAAACGTGTTTGACAAGTTAATAACTAACACTACTAATAAGGCCAGCTACCAACTCCTCACCCGTTGATGTGGGATATTACAATCCACTCCCTTTAAGGAGCCCGACGACCCCATCGGCACAACCGGAAGCTAGTGAGGTTGGCTCCGATACCAAATGTAACAGCTTGACCCAACTTACCATATATTGTTCACTTTGGGCCTTACAGCCCTTATGGATTTTTTTCTTAGTGACCACGCATGGCTCAAAACGCGTTTGACAAGCTAGCACCCAGCACTACTAATAAGGCCAGCTACCAACTCCTCACCCGCTGATGTGGGATATTACAGTTGGCCTAGCTTCACTACCTGGTTTGTGAATTTGACATGCTAACTCAGGTTGACTTGAGGTTTTTTTTTGTCATTTTTCATTTTTTTTAATCAATTTTATCCTTCCTCGTTAGGTTATCTCGGAATTAAGTTTTGTTATTTTTTTTATTTGACAATCGTTCTTTTTTCTTTTGGTTATCGTTATCACTTTTGCTATTAATATTCTATCAATTAATTGTTGTTGCCTTTTATATTGTATAAATGAATTAAGAAGGTTTTTTTTTTTTTTACCTTAATTAGAACACACTAGCAACACTCAAATATCTTTTTTTACGTTATAAAAAAATCAACATGGCCAGCAACAAAGCACGAGCCACCTGTCTAGAAAAAAATATAGTAAATTATAAATTAAACCTTTTAGCTTTGCAAAATAAATTGAAAAGTCCCTTTAGTATTAAAAATAAATAATTAATTTTTTGACCACTCTTGACCATGTTTAATTTTTTTTCCAAAAAAATATAGTATTTTCTCATTAGTCTTTCTATAACATATGTTTCTTTTTCCTTTCTATTTCTTAAAGAAAAATGATTGCGTTACATATAATTTTTTTAAAATAAAGGCTAATTAATTATTTTTAAAACTAAATGGCCTATTTAATTTTTTGTACAAAATTATAGAAACTCGTTTATAATTTACTAAAAAAAACTAATTATATATCCCAATAATGAGCAATAAGAGGTTTAAGATCTCTATTAAAATAAAACTCTTTTCACATATTTTGGACTATTTACTATGATTTTTGTAAATCGATTCAAGTAACTTATTTTATTTTTAATTTATTTCTTGATGCAAACTCGGAGGGTAAAGACCCTGAAACCCACAAACAAGATATAAACAATCCAAGAAAGCTAAAATTAAATTTATAAAAACTGGACCCAATGATTACTTGAACTAAGAAACCAAAGTTATTAGAAGAAAAACCCTAACCATTTGATTATAAAGAATCAAGAACTAGAAGTATAAGAATGAACACCTCAAAGATAATTAATCTTTGATAAGTCATAGAGAGTTCAATGAAGAGCTAAGAGTATGAGCAAAATCTCTCTCACATATAATATGATTTTTGAAAAACCACGTCTGACTTGTTTTCCCTTTCAAAATGGTATTTATAGTTCACAAAATAAAATAAACACTAATGGACTAACATTAAAACCCAATTAAAAATTCTCCAAAGTATATAAAATAAATAACAAAAAACTAGTTCTAACTTAATTGTATGGCCGCCACATATTCATTTGCAAAGAACATAATTACCGAACCCTTATAAAATAATTGCATTTGTTGTTGAATTTGGAAAGAAAATAATGTTGCCAACTTGGTATCCTTTAAAATCAAGGATTCCTTATAAAACAAAACTCTTGAATTTGTTTCCTTTAAAAAATAAGAATTCCAATGCTGCCAAAGTTGCTCACTTCAATGCTATTAAAGTTGTCGACTTTGTATAGAATCCACAACTCATAAGGAAAAATTATGTTTGCTGGCTTTAAATTTTCCTTTCCAATAAGGAATCCTTGCCTTGTAGGAAATCCAAAAAACATAAGGAAACAATCATTGTTGCCTCTCCACCTTTACTGCCAAGCTTTGCTGCATGTTCAGGCCCAATAAAAGATGTAATTCCTTTGTATGAATCACATTATTTAAAGCCTGATTATCCTTTGTTGTAGTCTTGAGCCTTAACTTGACCAAAATATTCTAAATTAGCCCATTGAGTGTAATTAGCCCATTTGATACTTCTAATGGATTATTTGATGATACTTATTGGTTCTCATCATTTCTTCTCTTCTCAAAAGGATTCAATCTTAAATCATCACTTACATCAAATAGAGAAAGATCGTAAATATTAAAAGTAACATTAATATCATACTCAACTATAAGATCCATTTTATATGCATTATTGTTGATTCATTCAATAACTTGGAATGGACCATCTCCTTTAAACTGCAACTTAGATCTCCTATGAACTAGAAATCTTCCCTTTATCATAAGCACCAAAACCCAATCACCACTAGGAATACCATAATGGACATTACATCCTTATAATCCTGTAAAAAAAAAAAAACAACACTATTTTGCATACTATTGTTAGTATAAAAAACATTTTCAATAACACCATTTTCTTGTATAAAAGATCTCATACTTCTTTATTATTCCTTTAACACTATCCTTTGTCTTTTTTATTTTTTTTTCTCAACTCTATTTGTCTTTCCACTTCACTAGTTCTTTATTGTTTTCTCTTTCAGTCAAATCCTACTTTCTTTTCTCCTCAAAGCTTATGACATTTGCTTTTCTCTCATGGCTCATGGTATTTTCTGAATCTTCACTCCTATTGACCTTTTTCTCACTTTTTAATTTTAATTGGTTCTCGTAAACCTGATTTGGTGACAATAGTAAAAGAGTGATGAATTTTCCACTTTTTATAAAAGAATACCTATTTTTAAACTCATCATATATAAGATTCCTATCAAATTGTCATGACCCCCCAATAACAAATGACTTGTATGCATAAGACTGACATCACATAAAATTTCATCATTATATCTCCCAATAAAAAACAAAGCCAAAACCTGCTTATTAACCTTTGATTCTGCATATTCATCCAACCACTAAAGCTATACGGTTTATAATGTTTTGTAGTATTGAAATTCAATTTCTTAACAAGTATGGTACTAACAACATTAGCACAACTTCCACCATTTACAATTATACTACATACCTTATTATTGATATGACGTCTCATATAAAAAGTATTCTCCTTTTATTATTTCAAATCATTCTCATTGACTTAAATATTCAATGCTCATCTAATTACAAACAATTCATCTGTACACTCCACATTATCACTAACATCATCAAGTGACAACATCTCCTCATCATTGCTTTTATTTTTGGTTTCAACCTCCCCATGATCATGTAAGATCATAGCTTTTTTGTTAGACATTAAGAAGCTATGTGACATATTTCCAAACATAAAAAATATTTAATATCATGATTACAAGGTACTTGAGTATCAGATTTACCTCTAATATCATTGTAGACTTCTTTCTTGCCTTTAGATAGTTTAGTTTTAGATTCCGTAATTGGCTTGGTTTAGACAACCTTCTTTCTCTTATAATTTAGCTTTCAAGAAAAAAAAACCTAAATTTTAGATTTGTTGTGGACTACATTTCCTCTTAAGTTGCCTTTTCACCTTTGTACCCATGTGCACCATGTCTTCTAACTCCATATAGTGCTGCAATTCCACCACATTTGCTATCTCACAATTCAAAGCATTTAAAAACCTAGCCATAATAGTTTCTCTATCCTCCACTACATTCACCTAAATTATAACTACTTTCATCTTGTTATAATGGTGTTTTACACTCTTAAAACTTTGAGTTAGATTTTGTAACTTTTGATATAATTCTTGATAATAGTGAATTGGGACAAATCTCGTCTTTATGATTTCTTTCATCTCATCCTATATATTAATAAGTCTATCATGATTTCTCCTCTTACTCAAAACAAGTTGATCCCACCAAATAATAACATAATTAGTAAATTCAACCACAAGTTTTACCTCTTTCTCTTCTAAGTAGTTATGACAATCGAAGATGAAATTCATCTTATTCTCCTATTTTGAAAATGCATCAGGGTCATTCCTTCCTGAAAGGCTGAGCTTTTTATCTTAATGCTCCCTAGATTTTATCAAAGCCATCATGAAACTATATCTATTCCTACTCCTCAATGGCTGAAATTCTTAGCTTGTCAAAACCTTTCATCATTATGATTTCTTCGTTGTTAAAATTTGTTTCTTTAGCTAAATGATACATGGCTAGATTTTTTAGATTCTTCATTTTCATTCTTGTCAACCAACTTATCCAGTATCACGTCTTTTTAGTCTTTTGACATTAGAAACCCCTATGGACGACACTTTTTGAAAACTCATAATCATAACATCATTTATGTCCAATCAACCCTTTATATCACTAAACACCATACTCATAAGCTCAAAATACTTTTGAATAACCTATAACGAAAAGAAGGTGTACTTTCCTTTTTTAGGTGATGACCCACCACCTTTGAAAGACATCCTCAAATCTAAAATTTATGTTAGTATATAAAAAAAATCCTAACACACTCCCTCATGGGTTTACACTTAATAATATATCACTCCACTCGTGTTTCACTCAGATTTTAGCTTTTCATGATAATAGTCTCCCCTTTTCACCTTTTAGCTCTTGTGCTCTCATATTTAGTTCTTTAGAAAACTAATCAAAACAATAAAAAAAATCTAGTTCATAATAACTAACCAAAAACTTCAAGATACATGACAATCAAGAAACCAATAACAAAAACAAATATGAAAACAAAAATGACTATAAAAATAAAACTCATCTTTAAACCCTGAAACTACTGTGAACTCAACAAATAATTTGAAATCACCTATTATTATAACAAACCAAATCAGGAGAATCTGATTTGTAATGTTCTTTCACATTCTGAATCAAAATTTTATCATTTCAACAACCCAAAATCTATTTTCAAGCAAACAACACCCATTGATCAAAGACCAACTAAAGCAAATTGCAATTTTTCAAAAATCTAAATTCAAATTGTGTAAACTCTATATTTATAACAAAAATTAAATTGATGTGATTTCTACTTTCTTTACTTTCTTTTTTTATTTTGTTCGACAATAGATATATCATAACATAAAATTTCATCTATCTTTTTTATATATATAGTTGCTGCAAATTTAAGGATGAAAATCAAAACAAATAACATTAAAATTAAAATACAGATAGATAAAACTTCATTTTAAAATCATGCTCTAATATCAATTGATATGAAACCGAAGGGTAAGAAACCTAGAATCCAAAAATAAAATAGAAAAAAAAACTAAAATAAAATTGATAAAAACCCAACCCAATGATTACCTAAACCAAGAAATCAAAGTTATTGGGTGAAAAACCCCAACCATTTAATTATAAAGAATAGGAAACTTGAAGTATAATGATGAACACCACAAAAACAATTAATCTTCGATAAATCCTAGAGAGTTCAATGAAAAAACAAGAGTATGAGCAAAATCTAACATACACACAATATTAAATCTGGATGACCAAGTTTGACTTATTTTCCCTTTCAAAATGGTGTTTATAGTTCACAAAATAAAATATACCTTAATGGACTAATAGGCTCATATTAAAAAACCCAATTAAAAATACTTCAAAGTTTAGAAAATAAATAACAAAAACCTAATTCTAACTTAATTGCATGGCTTCCATATATTCCCTTGCAACAAAAATAGTTGTCGAACCCTTGTAATATAATTGCGCAAGTTGCTGACTTTAGAAAGAAAATAATGTTGCCAACTTAGTATCCTTTAAAATTAAAGATTCCTAGCAAAACAATCCAAGCTACCAACTTTGTTTCCTTGCAAAAATAGGAATTCCAATATTACTAAAGTTGTCAACTCTAATGCTGTCAAATTTACTGAATTTGTAGGGAATTAATAACTCATAAGGAAGAATTGTGTTTAGTGCCTTTAATTTCCATTTCCAATAAGAAATCCTTACCTTGTAGGAAATAATGATTTTTGCTTACCCCTTCGCTTCCAAGCTTTGCCGCATGTTCTAGCCTAATAAAGTATCTATTTTTTTTTTGCATGGATCACATTAATTAAAGCCTGATCATTTCTTGTTGAAGTATTGAACCTTGACTTGGCCCAAATATCCTGAATATGCCCATTAAGTGTCTTTTTTTTCTTGACCTTGTAATTACTCAATTAACACCTGTAATGGATCATTTGGTGATGTTTATTGGTTCTTATTATTTTTGTTTTAAGTTAATAATAAAAAAAAGTTTGAATTATATTGTTTTTCATTAATAACTCAGCAGAGTTAAAAATCAATTTTTATAATATATCTTGTTCGGGATTTTTTTCCCACCTCCCCTCCCCTTATCCATTTGATTCAATTTGACTATCCTTTGTTCCTTAAATATAAAACGTAATAAATATCAAACAAAAATTTTTGTATCCTAATTTTTGTGGAATTTTGTATTTTTCTTTCTTAAATAATATTAGATTATATTTAGTTTTCATATTCGCTATTGTAATCTTATATTAATTGTAGGTGATTTATGAAATTTAAGATTTGTATTTATTTATCTTATAAGCATGGGTTTGATAGCTATAAATATGAGACCTTCACAATTTTTTTTATATGAGATATTGTTTTTATTCATTCTTGTATTCTATAATAGTATTGGAGCCCTAAATATTTTAATTTTTTAAGATTTCTTATGGCTTTTCGGTGTCAAAGTGAACCTTTTTCTCTGCTTTCATGATGTTTCACTTCTTCTTTTTTCCCAACACCTATACAATATCGTCAGTCCATTGTAACTAGTGATCTCGAGCTTTTTTTTCAATGCCTCTTATACTGTTATCTGGTGGTTCATGGTTTCTTGGGTCAAGACAGAATTCTGGATTGGGCTGTTCTACTGCAGGCTAAGTTCATTCTACCTCAAGTTTCGCCTGCAAAATTAACAAGAGTTTAAATGAATAATTGGATTGGCAGATTTAATCACATTTTCAAGAGTGTAGACTAGACAGTATTCTTGGACTGGGCTGGGCTGCGCAGATTTAATCATCATCTTCTTTTCTTTTGAACTTGCTATCGCAATGCATAAGAAATTAAATAGTATGCAACCCTGCTGACCTGGGGTGTATCGGGATTGTAGTAACGGTGTTTTAAGTATTTTTTATTTAAAAATATATTAAAATAAAATATTTTATTTTAAAAAAATAAATTTTGATATTATTATATCAAAATGATATAAAAATATAAAAAAATTCAATTTAAACAAAAATAAATCAAAATTTGAGGGAATGTTGTTTGCACCACGTTCTCAAATATAACCTTAGCTCTCGTGATTCCAGTTCAAGCTGAGAGGTTTACTAAAATTTATTTTTATATATATATTTCTAGATTATTCTGATATATTGATGTTAAAATTGAATTTTTAAAAATTAAAAAAAATATTATTGTAATGTATTTCTTAACAAAAAAAATATTTTAAAAAACAACCGCTATCATATTTACGCGCACGCGCATATATATATATATATATATATATATATATATATATATATATATATATATAAAATACAAAGGTGAGTCA
>Ga0325400_1004368_pt1 | contig 13082 bp, 2 predicted proteins | sample PopdelMetagenome_2_FD_205662 | JGI IMG/M metagenome (GOLD analysis project Ga0325400, IMG submission 205662) | Populus deltoides microbial communities from Bellville, Georgia, United States - Xylem-PdKOR-R1 | ecosystem: Host-associated > Plants > Phyllosphere > Stem > Wood/Secondary xylem...
CTAACGTCAAATATTTAGCTCTCTTTCTTGCAAAACATCGGGTTGAATTGCACTGTAAAGAAAAAGATCCAGCCCTCCATTTTCTACTCACTTGATTTTTTTTATATAATTTTATCATTTCAAATTGATTTTATTTAAGATTATATTTCACATTTTTTTTATACGGGCATCCCTTGATGTTGAAGAATAATTCCAAGGTATGGTTGATGCTGAGTGCTGCAAAAAAAAAAAAAAAAACAAATACTTATTGATCTTAAATTTGAAACAAAAACATTTCTAGGGGCCAAAAAAAGGGTAGGATAACTTGACTGGCAAATGTAGGGGAGCAGTCGTGCTGTTGATGTTTTGAATTGTTCGTCTGAGTTGATTTAGATTATCTTAAGTTTTTTTATTGATTTTTTTTAACTTTTTTTTTAATATTTAATTGATTTGAGAAATTAATTTTGTATTTTTTTTTACTTTCTATTAAATTATCATATTTTTATGAACCAAGTCACGGGGGTTTAGTTGGCTTACCTTGATTCACTATAGTTGTTTTTATTTGTTTTATCCTTTATTTATTTATTTATTTATTTTTCCCATAGGTATCTTCCTTATTCATTAGGGTTGGTTGTTGCCTAATTTTTATTATTTTTATATGTTTTTTATGGGGTTTTCTTGGTTTCACGACCCAGGACATATGTTTGACAAGCTATCTCGGGTTGACTCAGGTTATGTTTTCATTTAAATAAAAAACTATTTTGTATTTTTAATTTTGTCCTCCAACATTGCTTATGCTCAGAATTGGGATTCATAATATTTTCCGTTTGTTTTCTATAAAATTATCCTATTCTCATGATTCATATGACTGGTTTAACATGTTAACTTGAGTTAACTTGATTTTTTTTTATCTTTTAATTTTTTTTTAGATTTCTGTAATTCAATATTTTATCAATTGACTTTTTTTTTTGTTCTTAGAAGACTTAAATAAAGCATGTTTGTTGAATCTTTGTATTTTTAATTTTATCCTTCGAACATTGGTTATGCTCATAACTGGGATTCATAATTTTTTCCCTTTATTTTTATAAGATTATTCTATTCTCATGACTCATATGACTGATTTAGCATGTTAACTTGTTTTTTTTTTAATTCATGTAATTCAATATTTTGTTAATTGATATATATTTTTTTTTATCTAGGAGAGTCTATAACGACTGGAGCTGCCATTTTTTTTTAACTTTTTAAATTATATTAATAGTAATTGAGTTTTTTTTTGGTTGAAAAAAAAAATGACATGCTCATGATGTCGCGTAGGCACCAATCTAGCAGTATACTCTAAGGAGTTGGAGCAATGGTTAAAAAAAATTATTTCTTTTCTTAATTATTTGGATTCAAACCTTGTGCTCAACATTCAGGAAAAATTATTGAATTATTTTAAATGCAACATGTCGTTATGAAGGATGCGTTTTTAATATCGTCCAAGGAAAATTTAGTTTCCATTGAAATACTATTGAACCAAAAAAAAACTCACACTCTTCTGTCTAATATCATATATTTGATTATGGTTGACATTCACAATTATATTTAGCTTTTTTAGATGTATTCATATTTACATTTTTATATATTCATTACTGTATTTATTTAAAAGCAAAAACTCTTTAAAAAATTTGATTGACTATATATTTTCCCTTTAATAAAACAATATCTTCAATACCAAATAATTTATTATTTAAATTTTATTCATGTTATAAACCTTATCTACAACATAAGCACAATTTATATGAATAAATCTAGACAAAAACAACCGGATCAACCGGGTCATCCAGGTCAATTTTTTTTTAAAATCAAAACGACATCGTTTTAGTAAAATAAATAAATAAAAATCAACGGGTTGCAACCGAGTTTTTGATCGGGTCTTACCGGATCACACCTGGTTTTTCCTTCCCTATTTTTTTTCAATCCGGCCCGGTTCCAGCCCCGGATCGATCCGTCAAACCGGGCCGATTTCAAAACTATTTTCAAAAGTTATATTGATGATAACAAATTGTGTAGGAAGACGCGTATAATATTTATTGGAGATAATTTCCATGTTCCACAGTATTGGTATGGTATTTACGAATTTCTTTTAAAGAACGAAACTCATTTTTTTTAAAAAAACTTTTTTTTAATAAGATTATATATAAAAAGTGGATCATTACATGAATTTCTCTTAAGGATTATATTTGGGCTTATAATTAATATTGGTGGATTTATACTAGTTGGGCATACTAAAGAGATTAGAGAAGAATGCTTATCTATGATCCAAATTAATGCATGGATTTACTAATGGGACTGAAGTCCAAAGACTTATTATAGTAAGCCCAATTGTCCAGATAACCCATCGTATTTGAATTGGAAAATAGATTGGATTGATTTTTAGTTTGGGTTTTGAAGAACACAAAAGGCCATTGCTCCATGTATTTCAGTTTATAAAAAGGATTAGATAGATCGAAAAAAATTGTCTGAGCTTGAAAAAGATGATGATTTGGGCCTTCAAAGCCCTCATTTGTTTTCTTAAGCCCATTTACACTGTTTCATTAAGCCCATTTCCCACTGGATTTAAGGTGCCCAGCATTTAGAATGTTTGATGATCTTTGAATATTCAAAAGTTTCTTTTGAAGATGCACGCTAGAATTAAGCAAGCCTTAGGAATTGATCTAATTACCCCATTGTTTCAACCTCCCTTGAATGGAGTTTACTCGTATAAATAGCTCAACAAGATAATCTAGTCGATATCTTAACTTGAATTGAATTTTATTTTAAATTATTTTTTATTTATATTAAAATTATATTGTTTAGTTAATTCAAGTTAACTTATTTAACTGCTATACAGGTTTTAAGTCAAATTAATACTAAATTGAGTTCAATATATAACAACCTCAACTTTTAGCAATACAATTCCCCCCCTCTCTCTATATATAAAATAGCTCATTATCAATTTTCTCCTATATTTCTATATCTACTACTACCCCAAGTACTAGTTAATTTCATATTCCCGATCATCAATTAAACTGATGCCTCTAGTATTACACTAAGTACTAGTTAATTTTTATATTCCTGGTCATCAATCAAACTAATGCCTTCAGTATTACACTAAGTACTAGTCAATTTCACAATGTCATCAATCTAACTGATTCCTCTAGTACTACACCAAGTACTAGTTAATTTTATATTCCCGATTATCAATCAAATTGATGCCTTTAGAACTTCACCAAGTACTAGTCAGTTTCATATTCCTTTTCATATTCATCTCATCTCTTATACAACTAAATACATTTAATTTTACAAAAACTAAAATGCATGATCATTAATAGTTCTAATATATTTATAATAAAGGAGTTAGTCTTCTACTTGCTACTCATGAAGGTCTTACCTCTTCGACTTGCGATCCTATTCCAGCAATCTCTCATGTATAAACATGTATATGCATCTCTCTCCATTTAGTAATTCAATGTAAGTTCACCTTGTAACTTAATCTTGAATAATATTTAGCTCATAATGAAAATTCCATTCTCAATACCTCCATTTTTCATTTCCTATAACATCATTAAATACAAAAACCTAATAAATCAATTTATCCATTTCACATCCTACTATAAATAATTAAAACTCTCTGAAAGAAGACTCATTCATTTTCTTTAATATTTCTTCCTCAAACCATTATACAACATAACCCCAAAATCTTATAATTCTTGCAAAGTTTCAATGGTTACAATTTAAGGTATAAACAACATTTTCATTACCATTTAAACACAAGATTTTCATTTTTTTCAATTCATTTTCCACATCACAATACATGCTATATTAAGTATATATAAAAAAGAACATTTATGCATTGTTTTAGTTTCCTCAACTCTTTCCCTTTATGGCCGGAACTAACTCCTTTCGATAACACTAGGATTTTTCACTTCATTTGTGTATATTCTAAGTTATTTTCATTCATTTCTATTCAAATTACATAAAAAAAATAAATTTCTCATTTCCTCCTCATTTCATTATTAACCCTAACTTAAAACTTACAAATGAAGCATAAGTTCCTAATCAAATTCTTTTAGGCTTGCATATTTAAGTCGAGTGCCTCTAACCTAATAATAAAATGGTCTTGGAATCCTAACCAGTTGAATTTTTTCTATATTTCTCTCTTTTTCCTCTCTTATACCAAAATTGACTCTATACGAAGGATACCTTTTTTTCTCTTTTTAATTCTTTTAATTGAATTGATTTTTCATATAATTAAACATTATTCCATCATAATTTAACATTTTAACTAACAAATTTTTGAAATTCAACATCTACACAACACAGACACATTCATCCATTCATATATTGTATAATAATTCAAACTAAATATTTTAAATGAGCTTCTCATCTTCATTGAATGCTAATCCAAATGGGAAAATGCTTGTTCTCTTCCCTCCTCTTTGTTTTCTTCTAATCTCCCTCACCCTAACCTTTATAACTCTTTAAAAATCCCCAAAATTTTTTTTTTTTTATCACACGACAACTTATTTAATCACTATTTGCTAACCTTTTCCAAGAAAATAGAAAGAAACCTAATCCCTTTTCCCCCTTTTTTGTTTCTTCCCCGCCTAGTGAGGCATTGTTTTTGCCAATATTTGGTTATTTATAATTTTACCCCTCATTTATTCTGGATGAACCATTCGATTGTTTGAGTTATTAAATGAACCAGTCGACTGGTTCTTTACTTAGTCTCCAGAATCAATAATTAAAATGTCTTTTCTTCTAATTCATGAAATATCAATTTAAATTCTTCATTTTCATTTCTAATTAAATGAGAACCCGGGGTTCATAGAATAACTATTTAGAAAAACTATTATCTTACTAGTAAACTTTATTATGTAGACATAATATTTAGGTTGTCGATCTAAATATGTCTACTCTCTTCATGTGTTGTGTTTTTCATTATTAAAATTAAGATCATGTAAGGAAAAAATTATAAAATTTAACTAATCATTAAAAAAAAATAAAAAATAAAACTGTCCAAAATAAGTCAAGAAATAATTTAGCGCAATTTCGGTCTAAATTAAAGATGGAGATAATTTAGGATTCCAAAAAAACCCTTTCTTTAAAGTTTTTATAAAATTAATTTAGGTTTATTTTTAACTGATTTCTCAATTTTTTTTTATATATTTGATCAAGATATACAAAAGTTATTATTCAATCTTCCATGTGTGCATGCGTCTCTAAGCATATTTTCATGGGTGTGATTTTGAATACTTAGATGCCAGTGCTGAGATTGGGCACCGAGAAAGGTCGCCCTCTGGCGTCAAGCACCGTTGATGGTGGTTTAATGGGCCAGCTGGGGTTGAAGTTATTCACACTTACACGAACTCTGGATAGCTTGTTCAAACTTCCCATTCAATTTTCAACCTTTCATAATATATCATTTAATTAGAAGGAATTTTGATTTTAAATTTCCCTTTTCATATAATTCTCGACCATTTGCTTAAATTCCAAAGGTCATTTTCATAACTTTTTTGCTTGAAATTAATTAATGGTCTAGGTTGAGATATGATCTAAAAGCAATTCCAATCTAGAAACTTGAAAGCCATCGAAGAACATGAATAGGGTGAGAAAGCAACAAGAACTTTTTTTTTTTTTTGGAAAAGTCAGTATGACTTGGAAATATTTGAAATGTATTTTAGATAAATGCATCTCCACCGCATTCTGTTCAAAGAATCTGGACTTGCAGCGAACAAAATAGTTGGATTATTATGCAATTATGTATTTTCTTCTTCAAATTGATACAAATCGTTGCCTTTTTTTTCTTCTCCTCCCAAAAGTGTATTTGACCGTACATGGTGGATATATATAATTATTCTAGAATTGCTCCCCCCCACTTCCTTCAAAAGCCGTTTGAAATCATAATAATAATAATAATAATAATTTTTTAAAATATTTTTTATTTAGAAATATATTAAAATAATATATATATTTTTTAAAATTATTTAAAAAGATTCAAAACCTACCCAAACCCATTTAAAACACACAGTGTCATGCAGGGTTAGTTTAAAATGATTTAATTATTATTATTTTTAGAACGGATCCCTTTAATTATTGAACTATATATACGACATGGTGATTTTATACATGGCAGCACGTTATTACAATACTTTAATTATTTATTGGTAGTGGTTGGAATACAGAGGCTAACTTAACTTTTCATAAATCAAAAAATATGCATTATGCATTTTCGTCGAAACCTACCATTAATTTGCAATATGCATTTTAATACATTTTGTTGTAATAAAAAAAATATTTTTTGAAACATTATGCAATCAAAATTCTTACTCTCACGTTTTATTATTATTTTTAATTATAGAGTCAAAATTGCACAGAGCTCATGAATCCAGCTTAATTTGAAATTTCCATGGCAGTTTCAGGCATTCTTGGACCAGGACATCTTTAACTCATACTTTACGTTATGTTCTGACTCGTGTGAAAGAAAACATGAGAACAGTTTAAATTCAACAAGTTGATAACCTTTTGTCTTAGTGGTTTTTAAAATATAGCTTATATATTAGGTAGTTAAAGAAACTTGACACTTGATATTATTTAATATAAATAATTTATTATTATTATTTTTGGAATTAATTAATTTAAGTTAATTAATTAGATTTTCAAAACTAATTAATCTAATAATTATACATGACACCTCCTCCTGCTAAATTGTTCAAATAATTTGTATGAACTCTATAGACATATTGGTTTGAAGAGGTGTGTCTATAAACTTTATAAGCAAATTGGTCTGAAAGGGTGTTATTTTATTTATAAATATCAGTTTGATGTTGAGATAAATAAATTAAAAACAATCTTTTTTTCTCCCTAATTTTTCTCTATAAACTCTTTATTTATGTTTATCAAAAATAAAATAGAATTTCTTAATAAAATTATAGAAGTTTATGTCTATAAGTTTAAGGTTTTGCTACATCTTGAAAGTATATTGTTTTAACCTTACAACAAATATAATAAAGACAATTAATACCTTAAAGATACTAATTTTCACACCTCAAAACCTATTTGTTATACCCCTGACATTACAATTAACAAATCAAGATTTCACAGACATGTTTTTTGTGGTGGCGAAAGAGGTTATATGTATTATGCCAATATTTTTTTGTCAAAAAGTCAATTCAACTAAAAAACTTAAGTTCTAAGATATAATTTATACTATTTCCTAACACATCTCCTCAAGTGAAAGACATTTGGACTTGAAACTTGTAAAGGCCTACATTATTTTGTACTTAATTTTTATAAAATAAATAGAGATGATGAGATTTGAACTCATAACTACTTAGTTATCAAGGCTATAATATTATGTCAAAGAACTAATTCAATCTAAAATTTTAAGTTAATAACTAAAATTTTAAAATATAATTTATATTATTTTCTAATTATGTTGTGCAGCAAGATCCAAATGGGAAGACTATAGACTAAAGTTCTGCTTTTTGTTTCACTTTTGTTTCTTTTAAGAAGAATCATTCGGGTTTCCCCAGTCAAAGATTGGGCTGTAAGTGAGACATCTCTTCGTTAACATATAAACAAGTAGTTGTTCGTGGAGATTTCCATATATAATAGAAGAAAAATAAAATAAAATTGAAGTTGAATCTTTGAATCAGCATGAACTTTGTTTTTTTAAATTGCAACCAACTTTTTTTTTTTTGAACGATCAATACCAGCCAGCAGACTGATCTTTACCAGGAACTTGAAAACCATGAGCATCACCAAACAATATGGTCACTGCATCTTAATTCGGTGTGGACTTTGATTTTAATTAGGACTAATTAGGTGACGTGCACACTTTGGTTTTAAGAGTCTATATCCATGTTAAAAATGCAAGAAGCTTTCTTTCCCGCAACCTTCTTCCAAATTTCCTGCGTATGTCCCTTCCTCAAAGTAAGACTACACTTGTATCAGGAGATACTCATTTTATTTTTTTTCTTTGGGTAGCTAGTGACATGGATTCATGCATGTTACTCGTTCAAATCTAGGTTTATGCTTACTTTTTTTTCATCACATAAACAACCATACCTATAGCCTATGTTGAAAATAGTACAAGGCTTCTGTGATAATCTTACTAGATTGTCAAAACAAATCGAGAACTGGCCGGTTTATGCGTGGGATATATCAGCCTAGTTGAGGAAAAAGAAACGGGTATAACTTTTGACTTGTTTCTAATTTCTAAAAGCAAAGTCAAATTCAGAGTTACAAGAGCCATCATGACCTCAGCACTGCTGCAGCCAAGAAGCGTTTCAGCATCTTTAGACCACCAAAGGTAGTCACTGGTGGTGAGGTTCACCTGCAGTCACACATAATACTATTTGGTAATATAAAAAAAAATGTTTTATGTTGGTAGGACTTACTAAAATCAAAGATTGTGCCACAAGTTTTGAGAAACAGCATTTTGCTGCTTCTCGTGGGGGAGGAAGCACAATAGTGGAGCATGGCTCCACTAGTTGTCGCACTGTTTACTAAAGTGAACAGTTTTTTTTCCTCGAAAAACCAGTGTGAAAAGTTTAGCTTTTTTTCCCTGAAAAATCAGTGCAGTTAATTGATTTCACTCGTATTGTTCACGTGAACGTGAACAATAATTTTTTTTTAAAAAAATTAGTTCAAGGTGTATTAAATTTACTCGTACTGTAATCTCAATTTTATTCCTGATAATATTTTACCTAATTTTATTGCACGCTCAAAAAATCATGAAAACTATAGTTCTTGTCGAATGAATTTTGTACGTAATGAAATTGTATTTTTTTTAAATTGTGTTTTACTCAAAAAACTAGTATTTAATAGTATTTAATAACACTATAAATTAGAAGGATATCGCATGATGACGTATCATTTGCGGAATTTGATCGCAATTCCAATTATGTTCTTGCCGGGTCGGACCCAGTTATAAAAAATTCAGTTTTTATTTTTATTTTAATTGTGTTTTATTCAAAAAATTAGAAGGAGATCGCTTGATAACATAAAAAAAATTCAGTTTTTGTTGTTGTGTGTTTAAGAAACCATGGAAAATATAGTCATTGTTGGATAGATTTCGTATGTGATGACATTGCACATAGTTTAATGGAATAATAAAAAATATTTGATATCAATATTATTTATTTCATGATATAATAACACTAGTGACATCTACAATATTTAAATTAAAAATTATTAATATTAATATATATATATATATATATTTTAATTATGTTATAACCTCAATTTGAGAAGCATTTTTTTAACTAAACACATTAAACTACATTTTGTTCAAACTCAATTTCAACCATAGTTTTAACCAAACATATATATTTCCAAACCAACCTCAACTAAAAGTACTTTTTATAAAACAACTTTTTTAAAACCACAACCACAACATCAACCTCAAAACCAAACCTAAAAGACATGACTTGGTTTTTTTTTTTTGGCTTGTTTGGCCCTTTCTCACCCAAGGATCCGACAAAACCCCTTCTCGAAGAAAAACAATTCAAGACAACACAACGTAAACCCCTCCATTTTTGTTGTTTTACTCATTTGATTTTTTTTCTCTTTTAAGAACAAAACATAATATTTCATTAATATCAAATTAGCTTTCTGTTAATCTTACAACCCAAATAAACATCCAAATCAGAGTTATGAATGTTTGGAGCAAAGGTGCTCACTTTTGACGAGTAAACTTGACTCACGAGCAACTCATATGCAATACCCACATATTCTAGAAAATAAGAAAGTTTTATAATGGTATAGGCACAACCATTATAGAAGGACGAAGAAGATAGTTGGAGACACAGTAAAATAGATGATATAATCAATGAATATTTTTTAGTATTTCATTTTTTATAAATAAGTTTGTAATATGTATTGTTTAGTGTGTGGAATGATCAAGAGAATCACAGAGTTAGAAAGAGAGATTCATAAGCTTATGGTTTTATTGATTTTAGTGTTTATTGTGTGAATTTCTCTTTTTAGAGGTACACCAATAGCAACCTCAATCACACACTCCACCAACAAGTGGTATTAAAGCATAGAAAAAACAAAGCTCTCAAAGATGATAAAAGGAAGGATTGTAAAGTCAAAGCAATCCTATACTAGGTTTAGGTTTTTGATGAAGCAATATTTGAGATCGTATCTTCTACGAAGATATCAAAAAATGTTTAGAAGATAGAATGTAGAGCAAGCACAACACTCAAAACTACACATCAATACAGAGAGGTAAGTATGGGGGAACATCATAAAAAGAAAGAGGTCTTAACTCAAAATCTAAAGTAAACGGTGGCAGAGGTTATTTGAAGGAGAAAGAGGATGATTTAATTATAAAGGACAACAAAATAATATTTCGTGAAAAAATGAAGATAAAGGAGAATTGGTTACAACAATCATCAAAATATTGATAAAACAAAAACATTTAATGCTATAAATATCATAAATATGGACATTATAGCAATGAATGTCAATCATCACCATCAAATAAAGCTAACAACAAATCCCACTTTATAGAAAAGAAATAAGTTACTGGAGATTCGATGAGTTTGATGGCATGCAACTCAACTAAATAGGACCAAGGTATTTGGTATTTTAATTTTGGTGCCAGTAATCATATGACCAGTAGAAATATTTTTTTCACTAAAATTAATGAGAAGGTTTATGGATAAATCATATTTAACGATATTTTAAAAGTTCTACTCCAAGGAAGAAGATATATTCTTATAAAAAAAAGATGGTAATTGTCGCACGTGTGCGGCGTTGCGGCGATCGTCTACTCTTGTATTGGGAAAGTGGGGAAGATAAGAAATTTTTGTCTTTTATCAGTAGAAAGAGAGAATGAGAATCAGTACCTAATATTTTGGTCACTAGAAACCCTAACCGGTCTCAGAGATCGGGTATAGGGACTGGTTGCGTAAAGAAAAAGTATTAGCACCTCAAATACGTCCTACCTATTGTAAGCTGCACTGTTTGATTGTCTGATAAAAAGTTAAGGTGTTATTGTATTTCTAATTGTTGGTTCGTCTATGGTTTAAGAAAAGTCCTCCTCGGTAAGGAGGTCTTTAATTTATCGGGTAAAAACCTAACCGTTTTAATGTTAAAAGAATTTAGGAATACATCTTACATATAAGTTCGTAATCCCGGCTATTGAAAGCAAACAAAATATTATTTTTGTATTTTTTGAAATATTGGTGTAGTTCTCATGGTTTTAATAATCTGGTTATTAAAACCAAAATGCATCTAACACATATTTTTATTTTTTTGTTTTTTGTATGAAAATATGATATGATTTTATTTTTAATCTTTTAAGAAACTTGGCCGTATGCATGAAAACAAGCCTTTTTTTATTTTGAAAATTTTGCAACATTTCAGAGAAAACTAGGTATTTTAATACCAGATTTGCAACGGCCCAAAAGTTTTTTTTTTGGACTGGGCTGGACCCGACCCAGTCATTTTGGGTCTTGGTCGGCGTTGTCTGACCCAATGAATAGTGGAGCAACTCTCCACTATTCATTTTGCAGAATAATGGAGATCACGAAGAAGAAAAAGAAAAAGAAGAAGAAGAAGGGAGGGGAAAGGCTAACCTAACAATGGCTCACGACGGTTTTGGTGGTGGGAACGTGGAAAACAGGCTGTGGTTCGTGATGGTTCTTCCTCCTTTCTCTTATGTTTCCTCTTTTCCTCCTCTCTGTTTTCCCTTGTTATTTCTTTTTTTTTCTTTTTTTGCTTCTGTTTCTCTTTTTTTTCCGATTGTGTTTCCCTTTCTCTGTCAAAATGTCATTTCATCCTCTGTTTCTTTGTGTTATGTTTTTTCCCCTTTTCTGCCTTTTTTTTTCTTTTTCTCTCTAGAAAAACTCCTCTGTTTTCTACTCTGTCAATTCCCTCTGTTTTTTCTTCCTAAAACCTCAGTTCATCCCCCCTCTGTAATCTTTCCCTCCTTTTTTTTTGTTTTTTTAGTTTCCTCGTCCCTTTTTTCCTACTATTTCCTTCTCTAATCTTTTTTTTCCTCTTTCTTTCTTTCTTTTTGGTTTTCTTCGTTCTCTTCTCTATAATCTCACCCCTATTTTTTTTAATCTTTCTCTCTCCATTTTACTATTTGTTGAGCGAGGTATTTATAGGATAGTGGGAGCGGGAGTTACCCTACCTCTATCCAATCATGGAGACAGGGCAGGGCGGCTAGGGCGGCCTCTGTGCAGTTGCCCCAACCGTCTGGAGGGCATGGCTCCCCTGTCTAATCTTCATCATGGTGGCTGGTGAGGGGTGTGAGTTGTGTCAGGGTTTGGCCAAGTGGGAGAGAGAGAGAGAGAGCAAGAGAAAAAAGAATTCTTCTTCCCCTGCCTCGTACGTCCAGGGAAAGAAGAAGAAGTACAATGCTATTTACAACGACACCGTGTTGTGCTCTTTTTTTTCATGAACAATGCATTGAAATGGCACCGTTTTATATAAAACATGTCGTTTTATTTAAAAGAAAATGACACCAAAATATGTTAAATTCCAAATCAGTCCTCTATTTTTTATGTGTTCAATCAATTTCTCAATTACAATTTTAATTTTAAGAATCAATTCAATTGTATCCCTGTTAAATTCCAATGTAAGATTTAATGTTGGCTGCCTTTTTCACTTTAGTCCTTGGTTTTAAATTTGTGCATTTTGACCATCAATTGATCGGTAAACTTTCAAATTCTTCAATTTAGCCCCTGATTCAATCAATTTCAGCCCCTTTATTTACGTGCCTTTTTCAGTTTGGTTTTTGGTTTCAGATTTCTTAATTAAAGTTTCTAATTGGTCATCAAACCTTAATATTTATGCAATTAAGCCCCTGATTTGACCAAATCAACTCTAAAAAATTATAATTTGACCCATGAACTTTAATTTCTTCCAATTAAAGTCCAAATTAACTTAAAAATTAATTTTCTTACAATCAAACCTTCCATAAAATCAATTAAATTTTCAATAAAATTTAATTGAGTCCATAAACATATGATTTTGGACTTTTCTTTCTCAAATTGAATTTTTTTTGTTAACAGAGCTCTCATAAGTAAAAAATATATTGTCAAATTTCAAACTTTGTATTT
>Ga0325400_1004370_pt1 | contig 13079 bp, 6 predicted proteins | sample PopdelMetagenome_2_FD_205662 | JGI IMG/M metagenome (GOLD analysis project Ga0325400, IMG submission 205662) | Populus deltoides microbial communities from Bellville, Georgia, United States - Xylem-PdKOR-R1 | ecosystem: Host-associated > Plants > Phyllosphere > Stem > Wood/Secondary xylem...
TGTATCAATCATCATGGGATCGATCATATAATATATCGATATTTAGTATATATTGATCTACTAATTGACATGTCAACAGATCTATTACCGTATAATTGAGTCCGTGGGAAAATATACTACCTCTATCATGGATTTTAAACAGAAATTGGATAGTGTTGGATTGGAAGAGGACTCGTGTTTCATACTAAAAATGAATGATATACTCCTATATTTAGTCAATGATATCAAAACATGGAAATATAACAAGTCCAAATGATAGCGTATACGTACTTCCAGTTAAGGTCACCGGCAAGAAGGAGATCATTTTCAATGTCTTCATAGGCAATGAGATGACCAGGAATCGCATTTGAAAGATCAAGATCGTGATCACTAACACTATCTGATGCTGATGACGTGTTCTGTCCTGAATCGCTGCCAGCTCCATCAACAAACATCTGCCTTAGAGCCTTTGCAAAGCTATGATAGCTGTCATGCTTATGAAGGCTAATTCTCTGGCAGATCGAACGGCCCTCGAGAGCAACTGTCACCGGAGGGATCATGGTGGAAACAACATCGTCATCTTCAAAGCCAGGGAAGGTTATAGGCTTAGCCATGAAGTTGGGTACAGAAGAAGTTGGTCGAGTGTACTGGCTCATGTTTGGGACTCTTCTAATCTCTGGCCATCTTCCTTTCAAGGAGTCTTCTCTTTTTTGAAAATCAAAACTACTGTTCATGTTAATTTTTTCCTCTTGCTTGATCTCTCTCTTGGGTGGGAATTATGGAAAAGTGTCTGTGATCTTTTGGAAGAGATACAGCTAACAAACTGAATAGGGTTTGGTCCTTAGTGGGATTTATGCAAGAGGGAGAGAGAGAGCGTGCGTGCGTGCGTGTTATTGAGTAATAAATACAAGGAAAAACAAGTTGCAGGAGCCCGTAGAGGGCCGCGTTGAGAAAGAGAGCAGGGGAGAGAGAGAGAGAGCTGTGAACAGTGAACCTATAGGGGAATGGGGTGCTTGTGTGAGTTTGAATTGTTGCATGTATTTGTTATGGTTTTGGTGAACATATATATAAATGAGAGAGAGAGAGAGCTCAAACGCTGGTAAGGTAAGGTAAGAGAGGGCTTAACGAGAGAGCTCAAACGCTGGTAAGGTAAGGTAAGAGAGAGAAACCTCCAACGCTGGTAAGGTAATTAGGTAAGAGAGGCTTAACTTGATTTTTGTTTCTTTTCTAAATTAATGTTCTCTCTTTGAGAACTATGAAGCTATAACTCGTTCTTCCCTTGCATCTCCTAGCTTAGCTAGTTCTTCCCTCCATGACTACACAAGGACCCCAGAGCTTTCTGCCCTGTTCTTCACGTCTCTGATCTGATTTGTTATATAAGCAAAATAGTTTACCAAGAAAATATATATATCTATATATTTAAGTGTGTGTAAGAGACAAGGAAAGAGAATTATTAACATGTAATAAAGGGGTTGGACTTTTCGGTGTAGCAATAAATACTGAAGAACCAAGTTCTTTTACACTTTCATCCTCGGATTTTTTTTAAAGGGTTGGACTTTCCAGTGTAGCAATAAATATTAAAAGGTTGGACTTTCAGAGTAATAATAAATAAATATTAATTCTCCTGATTTAGGTTTTTTTTAATATAATTTTTTAAATTAAATTAATTGAGAATTGTGATTTATAATTTTATTTATTTATTTTATATATGGTTATTATAGTTTTACGACTCGAATGGCGTTGGTTAATTCAAGTTTTTTTTAGTTATTTTTTTTAATTTCATTTGAGTTAATTAAAAATAAGTTTCATAATTTATTTCGGTTTGTATTTTATGATATTATCCCGGTTTTATTACATGGATTACAGGTTTGGCCAGTTAACTCTAGTGGATTTGATGTTATTTTTTAATTATTTTATTATTATTTTCACTCTTTAATATTGGGTTGATTGAAAATTAAGTTTCATAATTTATTTTGATTTTCTTTCTATATGTTTATCTCGGTCTAATGACTCATATTTGACAAATTAATCTGAGTTGATTCAACTTATTTTTAGTTGAATTTTATTTTAAATTTCATCATTCAATATTAAATTATTTGAAAATTAAGTTTAATAAAAAAAATTATTTATTTTCTATAGGGTTATCATGGTTTCATTATCCTGGTAGCAAATTTGACATGTTAACTTAAGTTCATCCAAGTCAATCTAATTTGTTATTGTTTTAATATTATTTTTTTAAAATATCATCTTGGTTTTTTTAAGTTAAATTATATTTTTATTGGTTGTTTAGGATATTTTTAAACTTGTTAAATCATCCGGATTATATAAATTCAATCCTCTTATAATTTAATTTAATTTTAAAAAAAAAGCATATTTACAAGATCTGAATGTTTTTAAATATTAAAAAAAATAATTCAAAATAGAGTATAGTGGGCAATAATTTAGTTAGCAGCTATAACTATTGCTAGCTCTAGCTAGCATGGCAACGAGAGGGAGATCAGGATGTTTGCTTGCAAACGAAAAAGATGGTGTGTCCTAAGAATTTGTACACATTTTTTTTTCATTTTTTGCATTATATTATATTGATGACAATCGCCAATTTAAAAAATAATATTTTTGGGGATGGTTATTAAATGCGTGAAGAAAAGGCGAGCTCAAAAGGAGTGCTACATGTAAATAATTCATCATGTATATATATATAATTAATAAATAATATATATATATATATATATATATATATATATAGAGAGAGAGAGAGAGAGAGAGAGAGAGAGAGGGAGAGAGAGAGAGATGTGTCTAGTAAATTGAAATGCAAGGGCTGTGTAAACGACCGCGCTGCGGTCGGCGACCGCATCGCTTCTTTGACTCTCAGGTGATCGGGAACTCCAAATGCCTCTTTGGCCACTCTTATTTTTAATTCTATTAAAATGAGTTCGGTCCCTTGCACAACTAAAAGACAATCATAACCTTACTTGATTAGAGAAATAAAAGAGCCAGCGGGCTTTCATAAGATCACTTGATAAATGACTCGCGTGATATTATAGGTTAATTTTTTTTGTATAAATAAAATAAAATTTAAATTTAAAAATGTTAGGTTTTTTTTGTAAAACTATATCTAAGAGTCTTAGATTTGACTGTAATACCTGACCCAAAAATAATATTAATAATATTAATAATAAAATTAAACTTGTATGACATAAGTTTAAGTAAGTTTGGCTACAACACCAGATCCAATAGTCTTAGATGTGGGTTTGGCTGCAAGATCGTGTCATAAAAGTGTAATAATTAAATAAATTAATAAAAAAAACAAAGAAAAAAAAACCAACTGGAAGAAAAAAAATAATAAAGAAAAAGAAAAAAATCTGAATTAATTGGATTAACCCTTTAAACCGGGTAACCCATCAAACCTGGGATTCGCGTCATGAAAGTTTAATAACTAAATAGAAGAAAAAAATTAACGGGTTAATTGGGTTAAACCTTCAAATCAGGTTAACTCGTCAAGCCCGGAATACGTGTCATGAAAGTCTGATAATTAAATAGAAAGAAATTTAACGTTAACAAACTAAACTAAATGAAAAAAATTAATTAAAAAGAAAAAAAGCAAAAAAAAAAATTCCAGGTTAACCCGTCAAACTCAGGATCCATATCATGAAAATTTGATAATTAAATAAAAATATTTAACATTAACAAACTAAATTAAAAAAATTATTAAAAAAACTCAAAAAAAAAAGCTCAGAGTATTTTAGTATATGTTATTATTATTATATTATTATAAGTATAATTATAATATATAAGTACAGGCGTGGGGAAAGCTACAGTGCTTTCCCCACGCTTTTTAGAGTATTACTTAATAATTCTTGCCATTTACCATCTCGGCCGAAAATGCCAAGGCTAAATTTTAAAAAAAATATTTTATTTTTTTAATATTTTCATATTATATAATTTCCCAAGTGCCAAGGCTTCTCCTGATCCACCCTAGAATGAGTCTCATTAATGGCGAGACATGAGTCTAGGCACTAGAAGCAGCAGTGATGCATGGGTTCACACACCATTACTGTCATCTCAATTCTAATAGCTCGTTCACTTTATTTCAATCGACTCTAGCCATTTTAATGGTTGATTTTGAATCCCAAATGAATTTTTTAATAATTTGAAATATGTTATTGAATATTGTGATAAGATATTAATTTGTTTTTTTATGATTTTTATTTGATTGTTGATTGTTGTGAAATATTTGGTGAGATAAGGTTCACATTGTTGTGTGGCAACTCTGAGATTATGAAGTTATCAGGAATATTTTTAAGGCAAAATAAAAATGAAATCAATATTCCATGATGAGATTGGAAGGATTGGGTTACAACATACTTATTCAAGGCGTGATGGTTTGATCTCGGGTGTGGAATTTGATGTGTTGATGTTGTTTTCAACTTGTTATTTTGTGTGTATGGATGTTGTAGTTGGTTTGAATTTGTTAGTGTTATTGTTGCTTTGTTATGTTGTTTTGGATTTGTTATGTTTTATGTTAATGTTGTTTTTCATTTGATATGTTGTGTGAATGGTTTTATTGCACAATTTTCCCACATATTAATGATTTTTTTTGTTCATTTATCCTATTTATAGAAAATATATCATCATTAAGCAGTGTTTTAGGGTGTGGTAAATAAATTATAAAATCATTTAATATGTTACATTATTGTATTTAAAATATTTTCAAGATTATTTTTTTTACAATTTTCCTCGTGTTATTAATGATTTTGTTGTCCTCTGATCCTATATATGGAAGTGTAGCGTTATCGAGCAGTGTCATAAGGTATGATTAGTAAATAATAAAATCACTTAATATGTTATATTATTTTGTTCAGGATCATTTTTCCTTGCAATTTTATAATGTATTTTATTGTACATTGATCATTCTTGTGGTAAATGTACCGACAGCCAGTATTGTCATAAAGTGTTATTAGTAAATTATTAAATCAATCAACGTATTACATTATTGCATTCAAAATACTTTTCATCATAATTTGTTAAATAAAAAATCATGTCAAAAAATATTTTAAAAAATAAAAAATAATAAAGATGTAATAATAAAGGTTTTTTTTTATATTTCTTTTGTGAATTTTGACCTATGGATCCAAGGGTGCTCTCGACAATACCCTTTCGAGCTGCTATTCCAGCGATATAGTCAATCATTTGCTAGAGGTGGAGTCACCTATAGTGACAATAATTTTTTTAAAAAAAATATGAATGTAAATATTATAAAAATTTGAATATTTTTTTTAATTGTAAATACTATTTGTGAATACTTGTTTATTATTTGAATTTGATTTTTTTTATGTTTATGTTGATGTGTGAATTTATATTTGTGTTCTTGTTTTTTGGGACACCTTTCTTTAATGATATGGGTGATTTTTTTTTTAATTTCATCATTTAATTAAATATAAAATTTATTTTATATTTTAATTATGATCCTCATTTTTTATTTTCTATTTTTTAAAATCTTTTTTGTGTAATTGAAATTCTTTTTTCAATTATATCCTTTCAATATATGATTAATTGAGAATTAAATTTCATTATTTTTATAAATTGAATGCCTCAAGTTTAATGACTTGGATCACATGTATGAAAAGTTAACAAGAGTTTTATTTTTTTTAAAAAAAAAGCTTTATAATTTTATTTTTTCTTTTATCAGGTTATTACAATTATATTATCCGGGTCATAGGTTTGGTGGGATATCACAGGTTGACTAAGTCTTAATCAATGTAGTTACAAGTTTGTTATAACTAGTTTTTTATATTTTTTTTTCTTATCTTATTTCAAAACTTTAGCATCATTTTTTACACACAAAAAATCCAGTCACATGACAAATTACACGTACCAAGGCTAGTCTAACTCTATTTAAAAAAATCTTAATGAGTAGATTTGATGCTCAAAAGACTTATTTTTTTTTATTTATTTAATATAATTCGTGGGTGTGTTTTTAAGATTGTTTGAGAAGTGATTTAATGTCAATTGATGAATGAACTAGTTTGCATTTACTCTAAGATAATAATTTTATTAAACTCAGCATAATTTATTAACAATAATAAGTTAGACTTAGCTAGCTCGCCGGATCGACTTGAAACTTGATCTAGTTTGAGTTTAAAAAAAATCATATGGGAGTTAACATGTTTGAACTAATAGATTAATTTGTGACCTAATAAAACCTGGTCTAATTTTTTTTAAAAAAATAAAAATAATGTTATTTTAACTTTAAAAAATTAAAATAATATCATTTTAATTAATTTAAATCAACCTTGTTAATCTGGTTAATATGATCAGCTCATAAATCAAGCCTCAAATTGGTTGTTGGGCTGAACCACAGAGAGAGAGAGACTTAACACAATAAAAAAAATTTTGTTAATGAATTGGTCTCAGTTAGTTATTTAAATACTGAATTTATAGATCGATCCATGTCGGTGTACCTTTTTATTATCCATAATTAGTTGGGCCATGGAACCCGACGGAGGCCATATTATCTCGCAATCCCGTAAAGAGAGAGAACAAGCCCTGGGGTTTTGGGTCATCAAACTTTGACCCAACAACATCAACAAGCCCTTCTAAAATATTAATTACAATACTAAAACCCATTCCATTTAATTGACCGCAAACACACACAAACCCTCAAAACCCTTGACACTCCACCTTCTCTCTATCTCTCTCTCTCGTTTGCCATGGCCGTGAGTTTTCTCTGCTCTTTACTACGTTTGCTCTTGTTTATGCGTTAATTATATTTTATGTTTGTCTTTAAAAGGCTAGTATGTTTAATGTAATAGTTGATGATAACTATATTTTGATGTTTGCAGACTGTACCAGTTAACCCTAAGCCTTTCTTGAACAATCTGACTGGAAAGACTGTTATTGTCAAACTTAAATGGGGAATGGAGTACAAAGGTCAAAATTTTGTTCCCTTTTTTAGTTTCTTATTGGGGTTTTACTTCTTCTTTGTGCTTATGACTTTTGATTGGTTGGTTGGTTTGGTCTTTCAGGTTTTCTTGCTTCTGTTGATTCATACATGAACCTCCAGGTACTGTCTTTCTTTTTGCAGTTTTCTTGTTGCTTCTGTTGGTTCTTTTTGTTTTTGTAAGATTAAGTTTTATTTCTTTATGTTTAAGTTACTTAGGGTTTTTTTTTTTTTTCAGTTTCAGTTTCAGATTTTGTTTTGTTTTTCTTTTTGGCGCACATTATTATGTTACTCGGATTTTTACAATTAATGGAATGTGATTCACAGCTGGGAAATACTGAAGAGTATATTGATGGACAGTTCACTGGAAATCTGGGAGAGATTTTGATCAGGTAAGTTGAAGTTTTTGATTTATAAGTTTATATGTTATTGAGATATGTGTTTGTTGGCATGAAAACCAAGATAATAAGACATGGCTAGCGAACCTCAAAGCTCCTTTAAGTTTCTAGGCAATGGGCACAAGAAAAGCTTTTCAATCTTTGACTGATTGTATCTTAAAAAGGTTTCTTTATGTTTCAACATTTTCTCAACAATTTGACGAAGTCTTTGGTGTTATTGAAAAAGTAGGACATTTGCTTCTCTGGTAAGAGGTTTATATTTGTGTCTCTTTGTTGATGGTTAATATCAACTGTGGTAAGCTAAGCTTGCACATTTTGCATTCATCTATGGACTAGAATGATGGAGTTGTTACCTGCTTTAAAAGTTGGCAAAGGGATAAGGTTCAACTCTATTGCTGATTATCCGGGCCTGAGAAACTCGGGTCTGCTGACACTTGTGTGAACTCATGCAAGCTATTATGAGTGTACTGTTTCTTTATGAAATGTTTGACCCCTTTTCCGTAAGATGAATTACAGTGAAAAGCTAGAATTTATCCCCATGAGGAAGGGAATGTTGGCGTTATAACTAAAAGAGGGAAATACTGAGTTAAAGCTTACCGTGAGATTAAAGCTGTTAAGGAAAAAAGTTGAGGGTAAGATGTTAGCATGATCAGTCCTTGTAAAAACTAGCAACTGTACTCATGAGGAAAAACAATCATGGCACTATAAATAAAAGAGGGAAATGCTTTGAAGTTAAAGCTTGCCATGACACTAAAATTGTTAAGATAAAGATTGAGAGTGTATGTTAATTAGCGTGGCCTGTCCTTGATGGATCCTAGAGCTTGTTCTTGTGGTAATTGTGCCAAGAATTTGTAAGATTCTTACAAGAATGTTTAGATAGATATTCAAGGTTTCTTATTTATCAAGTTCCTTTTTTGTTTATATAGACTCAATGAATGCAATCTATATGTCAGTGTGCATTTGAAATCAATTTTTTTTCCCTTTAAAGTAATGTTGGGAACTTTACAAGGTGCCGTAGGAAATGATTCGGCTGTGAGATAGCAATCTGGTAACAAATGTTCTCAAATTATAAAGTTCTCTAAAATTATTTGTGCAAATAGGGGCAAAGGGATTACAATTTTGAAACTGGGATTAGAAGGAATGGCAGGGAGATATCTTAGCTAGGCATTAGTCACTTTGCAAATAAGTGACCATTTTTCTATGAAGAGCAGGTTAATGCTCAATGAGAATAGCTTTCTCTCCTAAAAATTTAGTTACCTGTGCAACTGAAGATAACTAGTAATTCCAGCAGGAATTTTTTAGTCATACCACTGGTTGAATCATAGAGCTGTTTTGTATTGTGTATAGAAGTACTTTTAGCCTCAGATCTTTGAAACCCACTTGACAACTTAGTTTGAGACCCTTAAAACCCTTTTCAAAGTTTTTCAAGTGTAAAGCTCCAAAGGAAACCTTTTGGTAGTTCTTGCTGTTACTTTGTGAAGGACAATAATGATTTTCATAAATTGTGTTCGTGTTAGCATGTTGATGATTAGATTACTAACTTTCTTGTTTCATCATTTAAATCAGTTATGAGGTAAGACTCTCAGCAGTATATGTTACCATACACTTCTCCCTTCCTCAACTCCATGTAGTGCGAAGAGAAAAGCCAACATTACTACCAAATGGACCCCTGATCTGAAATATATTTAGTTTCACGTTAGAGATCATCTAATACATACCTCTTCTGTTTTATGCTAAGTGGTTGGGGACCTGGAAGCATTCAAAGTTTTAGCCCTGTTTTGAAATGTTTTGAACTTGGAAAGTATGGTAAATATCTTTACAAAAATCTTGAGACAATGGGATATTGATTGATTTAGATGCTTGGAACCAATAGAAATCTGAGAATAGAAGCTGAAACAGTGTCATTGAAAAATACGAGGCTTGAGCATAACATGGTTCTTAATGGTTTGGCCTTGTAATTATTACTTTATATATGTAAAACTGAAATCTCGGAGTTTTTGTGGAGTTTTTGTGCAACAACACGCAGGTATGGATTGACTAAACTAAGAACTGGTGATATTTAATCAGGTCATGATTTCAAATATGTTGGAAGTTCAAACATGTAATGGTTGTTTTGCGGTGTTATAACTTTATGAAATATCTTTGATGTTCAATGAGGTGTACCAATTTACAAACTCCTTTTTCTTTTTTTATTTCCACGTTTCATATTTCTACACTTGTGAGCAAAAGCTGAAATTACTTTCAGATTGTGATTATAATAGAGTTGGATTCCTTTGAGTTGGTTTATAATAAAGTATGAAGGCGTCACATGGACATGAGACGTAGATACTGTAAAGTCTTGTGATTTGGTGATTGTGTAGACCTGGAAGTGGATTTTTTACTCAGCAACGGTAATAAATATAGGTCAAATATTACTCTTGAAGATTTTATGCAATTTAATGCTTGCATAAAGCATGTAAATGGTAATAAAAAGATAGCAATGAATCATGCATTTTTCTCTGCATTGAAAATGTCTGCTTCGAATAGGCATCCTTTTGAATATTATATACATGTTTGTTGTTCTTATATAGGTTGTAGATTAGAAGTGTAGGTAGAGTCCCAGACATCAGTAGTCACAGACAATGTTTTATGGCCAAAAACAAAATAGTGCATTAAATTTTGGTTTCTATCATGCCTTAGTATGGTGTAATTTATGTTGCATTTGCATGCCATTAATTCATCAAATACTAACTGAGACGTCATTAGTTAGGAGTAGACTTTGAGGCAAGGTCCCCTGCCTCATAGGAGGACTACATGTCTGCACAACTTCTAGAAACAACATATTGTAAATTGCTTTCATTTGTCCAAATTTCATTAGAATTAAGCTTCATATTCCTTCAGAAGATTTACTGGGTCTTGTTGCATGTTATCTGCAGATGCAACAATGTTCTCTACCTTCGTGGAGTTCCGGAGGATGAAGACATAGAAGATGCCGACCGAGACTAAGAAGAGGTCTTCAATGTCTCTTGGTCTTCAATGTACTGAGTTAATAGAACTCCATTTACATTTCCATTTCCATTTCAGATATGCTAATGTTATATTTGTGTTATAATTAGAGTTTCGTTGTTTGCCTTTGACATGAGCCATGGCATTTACTGCACTTGATGAACCGATTCATATCACCTTATTTAACTCTTTGATTGCTTGCTTCTGGATTTTCACTAAACACCTCTGTTTTTCACCTGTTCTAGAGTGATCTAGTTGAATGATACATGGATTCCATCTTCTCGTGTCACATAACCATCTTCTAGAGTAGGTCGTGAATTGAAGAAATTCTTCTATGTGGTTATCTGGTTGATGAGTAGAAAAAGAAAGCGGTTTATCTTTGTTTGAAGCTTTTTTTTCCCTTCCTAGACAACCTGAGAACTGAGTACAATGATAACAGATAAAGAACTTTCTACAATTCTTTGTAGAAGTAAAATTAAAGGAAAGGACACGCCAATTTCTTATTCACGTAAAAAAGTCAAAATGGCAGATTAATTTGGTGATTTAAATCAGAGAATTGTTGCTCGGGCATTAGGATGCGTCTTTTTCCGGTTCACGCTTCTCCTAGGTGGTTCAATATCTTACTTCCTTCTCTATTTTGAGGTTTGTTCCCCATTTTGTCCGAGTCTAATCAAAGCAGGGTGGCTTTATCTTTGCTATCTTTCCGGTGGCTCTCCTCATTTCGGGGAATTACTGTGCTGGATCCCTGCTCCCTTTTTGCGTGCATGCAATAAATAGCGTTGATGTGATTCCATTGGTATAAGAGGAAGGAAAGCTCCATCACCATCTTTGTGTGTGTGTGGTCTTGCAAGCAACATGCCGAGCAGCTCGGCTTGTTTTGATTTTGGAGCTTTGGGGCCCCAATAGATCAGTGTACTTACCACCAATTTGTCCTCTTCTGCTAAGAAACACTTGTAAGTATTAACTTTAAAGTTGGATTTCTGTAACAAGTGACATGTGGTCAAACGCTGCTTGATAGATGGCTTTGCGCAAGAAAGAAAAAAAAGGCAAATCAAACAAGTTAGAATTCTCTCTTGTCTCTTGCGTTTTTTTATTCAGCCCCAGACGCTATCTCTAGCTTAACCTTTCTAAATTAATGGTGTTCATATTTTACACTCCACATGGTATTGCGTGGGTTTGGGGAAAAATAATTTTTAAAGAATAAAAAAAAATATTTTAATACGTTTTAAAGTAAAAACAATCTTTATGACTCTTTCAGGCATCCTCTAAGGCTCTAAATCTAAGCTATATACAAATAAAACGTTTTGGTTATTTCTCCAACGGGTATCGGATCAGCCAATGCAGATGGTATCAAAAATAAAAAAAAAAAATTGAGAATGTAAATAATGTAATAAACCATACTGATCGCACATTTGTCCATATGAATGCAAAGTACAAAACCTAACATCAAACTTTCGTGGAGTTAAGGGCCGCACGGGAAGACAGATGTGTTGGAGTTCCGAGTAAGGAATCATGCTATGTAATGAAAAGGCATAACCCCAGCTAGCTACCACCAACTAACCACGTGAGGGATAGATGTGTACTGTAAAGAGTTGTTTGGCTGCCCAGAATTCAACGGGTTACCCTTCTTCTCAACAACCATGTGAGAACCCACTTCCATTTAAGCTGTGTGCCCACAGTTTTTCCGTGGCGAAGGGCCCAGGATGCCTCCAAAGTCCTCTTCACATTTATTAAGTCACTTTGCAGGACATGATTGGTTGTTTGTCCCCACCAAAAACATGTATTTTAAACAGCCTCTTGTCAGGGTCAAGAGCGGCTAATAATGTATTATGTTAGTCTGCAGCAAAACTTAGTTGATTAGCAAATAAATGATTCTCTTCTTTGTCAATTCAGGACCATGGCATCGATGAAATCTTGACCGGGTCGCGTCTAATTAGGTCAAAGATGAACTCGTGGCTGATGGTGAACCTAAATTATCAGTGTTGGGAACATCCACCTTGACCTCATCAGCACACGTCCATCAAGTTAACTGAAATAATTCAGACTAGTTGTCGTTTTAATCAATGTTCAGTAGGATAAATGTTGGGGTACCCTCAGTTTTTGAAAGAAAACCTCCAGTATTGCCATGATGCTATATAACCGTTGAGAAAGATGAAATATACACACTTTGGATCTTTTTCTTCAAGAAAAAGGGTCCTCTCTGTGGTCAGTAAAAGGGTACCCTGATGGGCTGCTTCTGGATTTTAAGTTCGTCTTAACTCACTCGCCGCCGCGAAATAAAAAATGAAAAAGAAAAAAAGGGGTAAAATCGTAAATCACAGCATCATGTCCCGGGCAATGTCCGTAGCCAATTACAGTAGAAAAGGGGGGAGGGGGGATGACAGCGACAACAAGATTACGGGGCATTGAGAGAGAGGATAACTCGAGTACAGAAACATAACGATGAAATTTCAAGCAAGAGTCTTCAAACTAAAACTTGGAATCATCATCCATTCATACAAACACTTAGACGTACAACAAGAATATTTGTCTGTCATTTGAACCATTTTGTTTGGTTCATCAAAAGGAAAATGAAGTCATGAACTAGGGCTGCTACTCATTTATTACATTATGTATATATAAATTACAAGACCAAAAAATTCCTTCGTGGGAGAAGAGAGAAAAGAATCACAATTTGCTATAATGATAGCACGTTCGATGACCACTTGAAGGGACACAAGGCAGGCGTCAAAAGTAGCCTCTCGCTTAAAATTCCTTCAATTCCAGTAAGGCTTCGG
>Ga0325400_1004372_pt1 | contig 13077 bp, 10 predicted proteins | sample PopdelMetagenome_2_FD_205662 | JGI IMG/M metagenome (GOLD analysis project Ga0325400, IMG submission 205662) | Populus deltoides microbial communities from Bellville, Georgia, United States - Xylem-PdKOR-R1 | ecosystem: Host-associated > Plants > Phyllosphere > Stem > Wood/Secondary xylem...
GTAGGTGGTCGCCGCACCGTCGGCGAGCGTCTCGTCCTCCAGCCCGAGCGCGGCGCCGTCGTGCCCCGGCGAAGCCCGGGGCCAGGTGGGAGACGGCAGTGACCGCCACCCAGATCACTCCAACGGGCTCCCGGCCCTAAGCGGGGAACGGATGAGCGACGCTCGTTGATTGATCAATCGCGCCTTTTCCGTGGCGGTCCGCCGCTTTGCTCTGTCCTACATAGAACAGGTGTGGAACATGAGTCGCGGCGTGACCCGATTCGGCGATCTCGCCCGTTGAGATGGAGGTAAGTCGCCCGCCATGCGCCCACCCGTCCCACCGCCGGCCGCGCTCGCCGTCGCGCTGCTGCTCACCGGCTGTGCGACGAACGCGGTGCGGGTACAGGCCGCGTCCGACGTCAGCGCACGCGGGCGCGAGGCGGTCACCGCCACCGCCGCCTATCTCGACTCGGTCGAGCAGCGCCGCCGCGACGCCGCAGCGGCGCTGGTCGCCAGCGACCCGAGCTGCCTGCCTGCCTCGCCGCTGCGGATCCAGGTACCGATGAGCGCCACCGCGCCGCCGGCATCGCTCTGCCCTGAGGGCGACACGCCCGCGCCCGGCTACACCGTCCTCAGCATCGACGTCGGCACCAGCCCGCGCGCGCTGCTCGAACCGCGCGTCGCGCTGCTCGCCGCCGTCGGCGACTATGTCGAGGCGCTGGCGACGATCCTCGCCGCCCCCCAGACCGACGTCTCCGCCGAGCTGACCGCCTTCGCGGAGCGGGTCGGCCGCGTCGTCGCCGCCGCGGGCGTGCCCGAGGTCGATCCGGCGACGCCGCGCGGCCAAGGCCTGGTCGCCCTCGCCACCTTCGCCGCCGAGCTCGCGCGCGAGGCGCGCACCGCGGGCCAGGTCCGTGCGCTGGTGGACGAGCGCGGCGACGCGGTCGACCGCGCGCTGGCCGAGCTGCGCGGCGAGGTCGAGGGCTGGGGCCGCACCGCCGCGCGCAGCGCCGACGATCTCTACGGGAACGCACTGTTCCGCACCTATCTGCGCCACCGCGCCGACCTCACCGCCGAGCAGCGCGAGCAGCTCGCCGCGCGCGTGTTCGCCGCGCGCGAGGCGGCGCGCACCGGCCCCGCGCGCGTCGCGGCGGTGGCGGACGCGCTCGCGCTGGCGTCCACCGCCCAGGCCGACCTGCGCGCGGCACTGTCCGGGCGGCTCACCCCGGCGCAGCGCCGCGCCGCCGCCAAGCTCAACCTCGACCGGATCGCGCGCGCGCTCGCCCTGGTCACCACCATCGCGCGCCCGCTGTGAGGAGGATGGGATGACCCGCTACGCCGAGGCACTCGCCGCCGCCGACGCGCTCGCCGAGCAGGTGCAATCCTATGTCGCCGACGGCCGCTTCCTGCCGCGCTATTTCGATCGGCTGTTCGGGCTGCGCACGGCCCTGGGCGACGCGCTCGACCATTTCGCGGCGACGCTGATCACCGTGCCGGGCGACGCCGCGGTGTTCGCCGCGGTGCTCGACCGCTCGATCGAGGCGCGGCGCGCGGGCGAGGGGCTGATGCCGAGCGATGTCGCGCTGGAGCGCTACGCTGCCGCGGTGGAACGCGCCACCGCCGCGCTGCGCGCCGAGCCGCCCAACGCCGTCGCTTCGACCCCGTCCCCGCCCCTGTTGCGCGGCGCACTGCGACTGGACCTTGCGCGCGACGAACCGGCGCGGCAGGCCCTCGCGCCACCCACCAGGGCAGCCGCCGAGCCTTATTACACCAGCCTGGCCAAGCTGTTCCCGGTCGAGGCGGTGGCGCTGTACCCGCTCGCCACCGGCATCGCGGGCGAGGACCGCTCGGTGCGGCTGATCCTGATCGCGGTGATCGGCGTCTTCGTCGTCGCGCTGCGCTGGTTCGGCACGCAGGACAGCGGCGGCCAGCCCGACGTCTCCGCGATCGCGGTCGCGCTGGCCTCCTTCCTGCTCTACGCCGCCGCGCTCGGCGGGTTCGGCTACCTGCCCGGCGGCGCCGAGCAGACGCGCCAGCTGCTCGCGTTCGTCACCATCATCTGGGTCGCGCTCGCGCCGCTGTGGCTGCGCCGCACCCGCCGCTGATCTGCCAAGGAGAGACGCCGATGTGCACGCTCACCCACCGCCACGCGATCCACTGCATCCTGCCGCCCTACATCCTCTCGCGCATCGCCGAGCATGGCCCGCCGGAGCTGCGCGGCACGGCGATCCGCGCGCTGCTGGTCGATCCCTCGATCCGGATCGTCCGCGCCACCACCGCCGGGCCGGTGCTGGGCAGCGTCGCGCGGCTGCGCAGCGCCGCGGGCAACATCCTCACGCCGAGCCCGCTGCGCACGATCCGCGACGCCCAGCACAAGCCCGAGGCGCCCGGCGCCACCGTCGTGCGCCGCGAGGGCGATGCGCCGACCGGCGATCCGGCGGCCGACGAGGCGTATGACGGGCTCGGCGCCACCTTCGCGCTCTACTGGGAGGCGTATCAGCGCAACTCGATCGACGACGCCGGCCTGCCGCTCGACGCCACCGTCCACTATGACCAGGACTATGACAATGCCTTCTGGGACGGCACGCAGATGGTGTTCGGCGACGGCGACGGCGCGCTGTTCAACCGGTTCACGCTCGCGCTCGACGTGATCGGCCACGAGCTGACCCACGGCGTCACCGAGAAGGAGGCGGGGCTGGCCTATTTCAACCAGTCGGGCGCGCTCAACGAGAGCATCTCGGACGTGTTCGGATCGCTCGTCAAGCAGAAGGCGCTCGGCCAGGACGCCGCCGCGGCCGACTGGCTGATCGGCGAGGGCCTGTTCACGCCCAAGGTGAAGGGCAGCGCGCTGCGCTCGATGAAGGCACCGGGCACCGCCTATGACGATCCCGTGCTCGGCAAGGACCCGCAGCCCGCGCACATGGACGATTTCGTCCGCACCAACCAGGACAATGGCGGGGTCCATATCAACTCCGGTATTCCCAACCGCGCCTTCTACCTCGCCGCGACGGCGATCGGCGGCAAGGCGTGGGACCGCGCCGGCACGATCTGGTATAATGCGCTGCTCGACCCCAATGTCAGGGCCAACACCGACTTCGCCGCCTTCGCGCGGGTGACGGTGGACGTGGCCGGACGATTGTACGGCGCGGGCAGTGCCGAGGCGACCGCGGTCGGCACGGCGTGGAGCGATGTCGGAGTGAGCTGATGGCGGACGAGGCGGGGTGCGGCGGCGAGGCGCGGATGCGGGTGGAAGGTGGCTTCGCGCATCTGCCCGGCCGCGCCACCGACTCCTGCGTGCCGTTCGAGCGGCTGGGCGGTGACGAGCGCGCCGAGCTGGCGCGGCTCGCCGACGAGGCCAGCTTCTTCGACTGCACGCCCCAGCCCGCCGCACCGCGCCCGGACGCGCGGACCTACACCATCGGGCTGACGATCGATGGCCGCAGCCGCGACTTGCAGCTCGCCGAACCGATCCACGACCCGAGGCTCGCCGCGCTGGTCGCGACGGTGCGCCGAATCACGCGCGAGCGCGGCGGCGCCTGACCGCCCCCGTCAGGCGACGGCGGCGACTCGCTCGTCGCGCGCTCTCTCGGAGCGGCGGCTGCGCGACGCCATCGCGGCCCAGGCGGCCTCGGCCCGCAGGCAGCGGTCGCGCACGTTGTCGAGCGTCGCCGCGTCGGCTTCCTCGCGGCAGCGAACGGCGTTGGCGGTGAAGGTCTCGCTGTCGCGCATCTTGGGCTCCTCCTCGCCGGCGCGGGAGAAGCCCGTGCCGGGGCGGACGCGTCGGCCGCGACGAGGGGCAGCGGAACGCGCCGACCTCTCGTCATGACTGCCGTGATCCTCCGCTCCCGCCTCAACGCGCCATGGCGCGTTCCGGGTGCATCGCGAAGGAGATAAGCCGCCCGTGCCGCTGATATGCGGAGACACCCTCCCGGCGCCCGTCACCTGCCGCGCTGGCGCACCGCCTGCTCCACCGCCGCCAGCAACGTGGCGCCGCGATAGGGCTTGCGCAGCAGCTCGACGCCGTCGGGCAGCGCGCCATCGTCCTCGACATGGCCGGTGACCATCAGCACCGCGACGTGCGGCCACGCGGCGCGTAGCTGCTCGATCAGCTCGGCGCCCGAGCGACCGGGCATGATGAAGTCGGTCACGACCACGTCGACCGGCTCCCGCGTCGCCAGCAGCGCCAGTGCCTCGTCCACGTCCGCCGCCTCGATCACCGCGTGACCGGCCTCGGCGAGCACCTCGGCGGTAGCACGCCGCACACGAAGATCATCGTCGACCAACAGGATCGTCAGCGCGCTGGTGCCCGCCGCCGCCGCGGCGAGCGGCGCCGCGACCGCCGGTCGCGCGCTGCACGGCAGCACGATCCGCGCGCTCGTCCCCCGGCCCGGCTCGCTCTCCAGCACGAAGGCCCCGCCCGACTGCGAGGCGAAGCCATCGACCATCGACAGCCCCAGACCGGTTCCCTTGCCGATCGGCTTGGTGGTGAAGAAGGGGTCGATCGCGCGCGCGATCGTCGCCGCGTCCATGCCGCTGCCGGTGTCGGAGACGGTGATCGCGACATAGTGGCCGGCGGCGAGACCCGCCGTATGCCGCGGCTCGGCGCGCGCGACCGAGAGCCGCAGCGCGCCGCCGTCGGGCATGGCGTCGCGCGCGTTGATGACGAGGTTGAGGATGGCGAGCTCGAGCTGCCCGCGATCGGCCTCGGCCGCGCAGAGCTCGGGCGCGACCGCGACCGTCATCGTGATGGCGGGCGTCAGCGACTTCTCGACGAGGTCCATCAGCCCGTCGACCAGCGCCGCGAGCTCGACCGGCTCGGGCGAGAGCTGCTGCTGCCGCGAGAAAGCGAGCAGCCGGCTGACCAGCAGCCGCGCGCGCTCGGCGCCGGCCATCGCGACGTCGACGTGGCGCGTCGACGCGGCGTCGGCGGCGTGGCGCCGCAGCTGCTCCAGGCTGATCATGATCGGCGTCAGCAGGTTGTTGAAGTCGTGCGCGACGCCGCCGGTGAGCCGGCCGAGCGTCTCCATCCGCTGACGCTGCAGCTCGGAGGCGTCGCGGCGACGCAGCTGGCGCAGCTCGCCCACGAGCAGCCGCCCGAGCAGTGCCAGCAGCAGGACGCAGAGCGCCGCCGCAGCGAGCAGCAGCAGCACGGCTTGCCGCACCGGGGCGAAGAAAGCCTGCGCCGGCGCGGTGATGCGGATCGACCAGCGCGCCCCGCTCACCGGCATCCACAGCTCGACCGGGCGCGGGTCGGTGTGGACGAGCGGGGCGGCGTCGCGCGGCACCATCAGCGCGGGGCCGGCGGGGGTGATGATCGAGGCGGTCCAGCCCGGCGCGAGCGGCTCGACGCGGAGCAGCCGCTCGAGCCGCGCGGCGGGCACCAGTGCGGCGACGACATAACGCACCTGCCCTGCCCGGCCCACCGGCACGGCGACGGGGAAGACCCGCGCACCGTCGCTCGCGACCGAGAAGGTACCGATCTGCGGTTCGGCGCGGTCGCGCAGTCGGCGCAGCGCCGCCGCGTCGAGACCGGCGAGCGGCGCCGCCGCCGTACCGACCGGCGCCGTACCGAACACCACGCGCCCCTCGACGTCCGCCAGCACGATCGCGTGCCAGTCCTGCTGGTTCGCGAGGATGCGGCGCGCCAGCGTCGCGAAGCGCGCCAGGTCCGGCGCGGCGCCGTCGAGCGCGGGCGACTGCGCCACCATCTCGACCGCGGCGACGTTGCTGCGCAGCGTCTGCGAGACCAGAGCAGCGGCGAGATTGGCGTCGGTGCGGCCCCGCGCGGCGACCGCCTCGCGCTCGCTGCGCAGCGTCAGCGCGCCGAACGTGCCGCCCAGCGCCACGATCGGGATCACGCCCGCGAGCACGAGCAGAGCGAGCGAGCGCCTCATGCGTCGATCTCCCTCACCGCCCTCGGTCCCCTTCGTCTCGCACGCGCCCGTCGGACCGCGGCTCCTGGCGCAGGCTACTGACTTAGCGGGAGAAGAACCAGCGGTGATGGCGACTGCCAGGTTATTGCCAGTGGCGTTGCCTCCGCGCGTGGCACGGCTATCCTCATACGGTGAGCCCGCTTCCTTCCCACCCCCCACGAACGTCGCCACTTCGGATCACGGCTGCCGCCGCGCTGCTCGTGCTCGGCGCGCGGGCCGATGCCGCCGAGCCAGACGCCGCGCGCTGGCGTCGCCACGCCGCCGCGGCGACGATCACGCGCGACGACTGGGGCATCCCGCACGTCCACGGCCGCAGCGACGCGGACGCGGTGTTCGCGCTGAGCTACGCCCAGGCCGAGGACGATCTCGCGCGCGTCGAAGCCAATTATCTCACCGCGCTCGGTCGCACCGCCGAGGCCGAGGGCGAGGCCGCGCTCTGGGCCGACCTGCGCCAGCGGCTGTTCGTCGATGAGGCCGAGCTGCGCGCGACCTATTCCGCCTGCCCGCCGTGGCTACGCGCGCTGACCCAGGCCTGGGCGGACGGACTCAACTTCTATCTCGCCTCCCATCCCGCGGTGCGGCCGCGCGTGCTCACCCGCTACGAGCCGTGGATGGCGCTGAGCTTCACCGAAGGCAGCATCGGCGGCGACATCGAGCGCGTCCCGCTGAGCGCGCTGCGCAGCTTCTATGATCGCCCGACCCCGCCCACGCCGGAGGAGCGCGGTGTGGTACCGCGCGAGCCGTCGGGCTCGAACGGCATCGCCATCGCGCCGCGGCTCACCCGCGACGGGCATGCGCTGTTGCTGATCAACCCGCACACCAGCTTCTACTTCCGCTCCGAGGCGCAGCTGAGCAGCGACACCGGGCTGAACGTCTATGGCGCGAGCACCTGGGGCCAGTTCTTCGTCTACCAGGGCTTCAACGCGCACGCCGGCTGGATGCACACCTCGTCGACCGTCGACAACGTGGATGCGTTCGCCGAGTGGGTCGAGCGCCGCGGCGCCGGCTGGACCTATCGCTACGGCACGGCGCGGCGCGCGGTCACGGCGCGCCCGGTCACGCTGCGCTACCGCCGCGCGGACGGGACGATGGCGGAGCGGCGCTTCACCACCTGGCGGACGCATCACGGTCCGATCACCGCGGCGCGCGACGGGCGCTGGATCGCGACCGCGCTGATGTGGCGGCCGCGCCCCGCGCTCGAGCAGAGCTGGCTGCGCACCCGCGCCACCGATCTCGCCGCCTACCTCGCGGTCGCCGAGCGCAAGGCCAATTCCTCCAACGACACGATCTTCGCCGACGACAAGGGCGAGATCGCCTTCCTCATGCCGCAGTTCATGCCGCGTCGCGACGATCGCTTCGACTACACCCGCCCGGTCGACGGCAGCGATCCGCGCACCGACTGGCGCGGCCTGCACCCGCTCGCCACGCTGCCGAGCGTGCTCCGCCCGCGCACCGGCTGGGTCCACAATACCAACGACTGGCCGTGGAGCGCGGCGGGCGCCGACAGCCCGCGCGCCGCCGACTACCCGCGCTACATGGACCAGACCGGCGGCAACGCGCGCGGCGAGCACGCCGACCTGCTGCTCCAGGGCAAGAGCGGCTGGACAGCCGAGACGCTGCGCGCCGCCGCCTATGATTCATACCTGCCCGCCTTCGCCCGGCTGCTACCGCCTCTGGCGGCGGCATGGCATGCGCTGCCGGCGACCGATCCGCGACGCGGGGCGCTGGCAGCGCCCATCGCCGAGCTGGAGCGCTGGGACCATCGGTGGGCGGCGGGGTCGGTCGCGACCAGCCTCGCGGTGTTCTGGGGTGATCAGCTGTGGCGCGAGGTCGGCGACGCCGCGCAGGCCGAGCGCGTCAACGTGCCCGACTATATCGCGACGCGCGTCACCGCCGCGTCCAAGCTCGTCGCGCTGGAGGCGGCGGTGGCGCGGCTCACGCGCGACTTCGGCACGTGGCGCACCCCCTGGGAGCGGATCAACCGCTTCCAGCGGCTCGACGACTCGATCGCGCCGCACTTCGACGACGCGCGTCCTTCCATGCCGGTGCCCTTCACCTCGGCGCAATGGGGCAGCCTCGCCTCCTTCGGCGCCAAGAGCTGGCCGGGAACGCGGCGCTACTACGGCACGAGCGGCAACAGCTTCGTCGCGGTGGTCGAGTTCGGCCCGCGCGTGCGCGCGGCGGCGGTGATGGCGGGCGGACAGAGCGGCGACCCGGCGTCGCGCCACTTCGCCGATCAGGTGGGGCGCTATGCGAGCGGAGCGCTGCGGCCGGTGTACTTCTACCCCGACGAGTTGGCAGCCCATGTCGAGCGGCGCTACCGGCCGGGAGAGTGAGGAGGCCGCGCCTTGCCTTACCTACTATCATCCTGACCTTGTTTCAGGATCCACGGTGCCGCACACTCAGGCGCGTGAGGCGCTCGCGGTCCGGTGGATCCTGAAACAGGTTCAGGATGACGCCGAACGGGCGAAGCTTAGGGCCGAGCAACAAGCTCGCTTCACCCCTTCACCTCCAGCCGTGGCACCAGCAGGTGCACCAGCAGCAGCGCCAGCAGATAGGCGCTGCCCGCCCAGACGAACACCGGCAGGTAGCTCCCCACGTGCTCCAGCACCTCGCCGACGTAGCGCGCCATGATCATGCCGCCCACCGCGCCCGCCGCCCCGCCGATCCCCATCACCGAGGCGACCGAGCGCGACGGGAAGGTGTCCGACACCATCGTGTAGAGGTTGCTCGACCAGCCCTGGTGCGCCGCCGCCGCCACGCCGATGATCGCCACCGCCGCCCACAGGCTGGAGACGGTGGTGGCGAAGAAGATCGGCAGCACCAGGATCGCGCTCGCCAGCAGCGCCAGCTTGCGCCCGGCGTTGACGCTATAGCCGCGCTTGATCAGCCAGGACGACAGCCACCCGCCGCCGATGCTGCCGACGTCGGCGAGCAGATAGACCGCGATCAGCGGCGGACCGAAGGTCTTGAGGTCCAGCCCGTGACGCTTGGCGAAGAAGTCGGGCAGCCAGAACAGGAACAGGTACCACACCGGGTCGGTCAGGAACTTGGCGACGACGAACGCCCAGGTGCCGCGGTGGCGGAACAGCGACGCCCAGGTCGGCCGCGGCGCCGCCGCGTTGCGCTCGTCGGCGTGCTGGTCCGAGGTGATATAGGCCAGCTCCTCGGGCGACACGCGCGGGTGCTGTGCGGGCGCGCGATAGAAGGCCAGCCACGCCGCCAGCCAGGCGAACCCCAGCAGCCCGGTGATGATGAAGGCGGCCTGCCAGCCATAGGTGAGCGCGATCACCGGCACGACGATCGGTGTCGCGATCGCGCCGACATTGGCGCCGGCGTTGAGGATGCCCGCGGCGAGCGCGCGCTCCTTCTTCGGGAACCACTCGGCGACCGACTTGATCGCGGCGGGGAAATTGGCGGACTCGCCCAGCCCGAGCGCGAAGCGCGCCAGCGCGAAGCCGCTCGGGCTGCGCACCAGCGCGTGGAACAGCGCGGCGAGGCTCCAGATGACGATGGCGGCGGCATAGCCGATCTTCGAGCCGACCCGGTCGATGATCACGCCCGATGCGAGCAGCCCGATCGCATAGGCCGCCTGGAACCAGGAGACGATCATGCCATAGTCTACCTCGGTCCAGCCGAGTTCGGTCTGCAGCGTCGGCTTGAGGATGCCGATGATCTGGCGGTCGATATAGTTGATCGTCGTGGCGAAGAAGAGCAAAGCGCAGATCGTCCAGCGCACACGCCCGCGCGGCCTGACCGCCGGCGGACTCACTTCAGCTGCTGAACTCACTCGACCCTCCCCGGGGCGACACCCGCCACCCGCTTGATTCAACCCGCGCGCAGCCGCGCGTCGAGCGCCGCGCGGTCTTCCGCGTCGGCCTGCCAATGATCGGCGAACAGCCCGCGCTCGCCGAAGAGCGCCGCGACGATCCCGCTCTCGCCGACCTCGCGCCACAGCGCCGCGAGCCGCTCCGCCATCGGATCGTTGACCGGCGCGCCGTCGCCGCGGACGTGACGCAGCCACGCCGTCAGCGCGGTAAGCGTCGCGGGCGAGCGCCGCCCCTCGGCGGCGTTGGCGCGCAGGGTCGCGAGCCAGCGCTGCGGGATCTTCTGCGAGCCATCCATCGCGATCTGGATCAGCGCGTGCGGTAGCGCGGGGTTGGCGAAGCGCGCGAACAGCGCGTCGGCGTAGGCGCCCAGGTCCTGCTCCGGCGCCGGGGTGAGGCTGGCGGCGGCCTCGTCGCGCATGAGCGGTTCGACCGTGGCGCGGATCACCGGGTCGGCGACCGCCTGGTGAACGAACTGGTGCCCGCGCTCCAAACCGAGATAGGCGAGCGCCGAGTGCGCTCCGTTGAGCATGCGCAGCTTGGCGAACTCGTACGGGGCGACGTCAGCGACCAGTTGCGCCCCCGCCAGCTCCCAGCGCGGGCGGCGCGTCGCGAACCGGTCTTCGATCACCCATTGCATGAAGCGCTCGGTGGTCACCGCGGCGGCGTCGTACAGGCCGATCGCGGCGGCGGTGCGCTCCAGGTCGGCGTCGCGCGCGGCGGGGACGATGCGATCGACCATCGTCGACGGGCAGGCGCATTCCGCCTCGAACCACGCGCGCAGGCCAGGATCGCCGCGATCGAGCCAGGCCCCGAGCGAGGCCGCGAGCGCGGCGCCGTTGTGCGCGAGATTGTCGCAGCTCACCAGCGTGAGGCCACCCACGCCGGCCGCGCGGCGATCCGCGAGCGCGCGCGCGAGATGGTGGTAGATCGTACCGCCCGCCGCCTCGACCGCGGCGACGTCGAGCGCGCCATCAGGGCCGCGGTGATAGCCCTTCTCGGTCACGGTGAGCGTGACCAGCGACGTGGTCGGCGCGGCGAGCACCGCACGCAGCCGCTCGCCGTCGCGCGGCGCCACCAGCATCTCGCGCAGCGCGCCGACCAGCGCGATCCGCTCGCCCGCGGCGGAGCGCTGCGTCACCGTGTAGAGCCCGTCCTGCGGCAGCAGCGCCTCGGCCACCGCGGGCGAGCGCAGCGACACGCCGGTGATCGCGAAGTCGCGGTCGCCCGCCGACATCGCCGCGTCGGTGTAGACCGCCTGGTGCGCGCGGTGGAAGGCGCCGAGCCCGAGATGGACGATCCCGGTCCGCTGCGCCGCGCGATCGTAGTCGGGCCGCTCGACGCTCGCGGGAAGCCGATCGACGGTGGCAGGCGACAGCCGCTGCGCGCCGCTCACAGCCTGTACGCCTTGCGCACGAGCCCGACGGTGAGATCGCGAGCGAGCTCGGCCGCCTCCCAGTCCTCCAGCCGATGCTCGGCGACGAGCCGCGCGAGATAATGGCAGTCGATCCGCCGCGCGACGTCGTGCCGCGCCGGGATGGAAAGGAAGGCGCGCGTGTCGTCGTTGAACCCGACGGTGTTGTAGAAGCCGGCGGTCTCGGTGGTCATCTCGCGGTAGCGCAGCATGCCCTCGGGCGAATCGTGGAACCACCACGCCGGCCCCAGCCGCAGGCAGGGGTAATGGCCGGCGAGCGGCGCCAGCTCGCGGGCGTAGGTGGTCTCGTCGAGCGTGAAGAGGATCAGCGTGAAGCGCGGGTCGTTCCCGACGACGTCGAGCAGCGGCTGGAGCGCGCTCACGAAATCGGCGCGCATCGGGATGTCGGCGCCCTTGTCGCGGCCGTGGCTCGCGAACAGCTGGCGGTTGTGGTTGCGGAAGGAGCCGGGATGCAGCTGCATCACCATCCCGTCCTCGACGCTCATCTTCGCCATCTCGGTGAGCATCTGCGCGCGGAACAGCTCGGCGCCCGCCGCGTCCCAGCTTCCGCCCGCGATGCGGCCGAACAGCGCCTCGGCCTCGGCGGCGGAGAGGTTGGCGGTGCGTGCGCTGGGGTGGCCGTGATCGGTCGCGGTGGCGCCCGCGGCGCGGAAGTCGGCGCGGCGCTTGCGGTGCGCGGCGAGATAGCCGGACCAGCTCCACACATCCTCGCCGGTCAGCTCGGCGAAGCGCGCCATCGCCGGCTGGAACTGCTCGTGCTCGACGTCGATCACGCCGTCGGGACGATAGGTCGTGACGACGCGGCCGCCCCAGCCCGACTCGCGGATGCGGCGGTGCGAGTCGAGCGGATCGTCCGCGCCCTCGGTGGTGGCGAGGAACTCGATCCCGAACCGATCGAACAGCGCGCGCGCGCGGAAGGCGGGTGTGGCCAGCTGGTCGTTGATGCGGTCATAGTAGAGATCGGCGGTGGCAGCCTCCAGCGCGACGTCGAAGCCGAATACCTCGGCGAAGACATGGTCGAGCCACAGCCGCGACGGCGTGCCGCGGAACAGGTGGTAATGGTCCGCGAAGACGCGCCACGCCGCACGCGGGTCGGTCGCGGGCGTGCCGGCGCGCGACGGAATCGCCAGATCGTCGAGCGCGACGCCCTGCGAGTAGAGCATGCGGAAGACATAATGGTCGGGCGCGAGCAGCAGCTCGGTCGCGTTCTGCCAGCGTGAGTCCTCGGCGAACCAGCGCGGATCGGTGTGGCCGTGCGGGCTGACGATCGGCAGCCCGCCGATCTCGGCGTAGAGCGCGCGCGCGATGTCGCGCTGCGTCGGATCGCTCGGGAACAGCCGATCGGGATGGAGCCGCAGCGCGCGCGTCATGCCAGCGCCTCCGCCCGCGCGCCGGCATAGGCGTGGGCGATGCCGCGCTCGACGCCGCGCAGCTCGGCCAGCCCGCGCATCCGGCCGAGCAGCGAGTAGCCGGGATTGGTCACGCGCGAGAGGTCGTCGAGCATCTGATGTCCGTGATCGGGGCGCATCGGGATCGAGCGATCCTCGCGCTGCTGGAGGCGGTGGACCGCGGCGACGATCGCCGTCATCCCCGCGTCGCCCTCGAGATGCGCCGCCTCGTGGAACGTTCCCCCGCGCGCGTCGCCGCTCTCGCGCTGGACCGAGCGGAGGTGGAGGAAGCCGATCCGATCGCCCAGCCGGTCGACGATGCCGGGCAGGTCGTTGTCGGGGCGCGCGCCGAACGAGCCGGCGCAGAAGCACAGGCCGTTGGCGCGGCTCGGCACGCGCGCGAACAAGTCGGCGACGTCGGCCTCGGTGCTCACCACCCGCGGCAGGCCGAACAGCGCGAAGGGCGGATCGTCGGGGTGGACCACCAGGTGCAGGCCGAGCTCCTCCGCCACCGG
>Ga0325400_1004375_pt1 | contig 13075 bp, 16 predicted proteins | sample PopdelMetagenome_2_FD_205662 | JGI IMG/M metagenome (GOLD analysis project Ga0325400, IMG submission 205662) | Populus deltoides microbial communities from Bellville, Georgia, United States - Xylem-PdKOR-R1 | ecosystem: Host-associated > Plants > Phyllosphere > Stem > Wood/Secondary xylem...
TTAATTTATATAGTTTTATATTATATATCCTAAATAATTTTTTAAAAACAAATTAAGAAAAAAACTATTACCAATGATTTTACCGACGGATTAATTCGGTCGGTATTTTAAACGTTCACCGACAGACATACCGACGGAATTAATCTGTCGGCATTTGACAGTAGCTTCCATTAGTACCGACGACTTTACAGACGGACCTATTCGGTCGGTATTTCATACATTCACAGACCGATGTACCGACGGATATTTTCCGTCGGTAATTATAATGTCACCGACGGAATGAAAATCCGTCGGTATATTTCAAGCAAGAATCTTTTTTTTTTTGGCGCGCACGTTCCATCTGTAAAACCGTCGGTAAATGGAGTTTTTGTTTTTCCGACTGATATACCGACAGAATGGGGAATCACCGACGAAGGTAAAGCAGACGGACTTATTCCGTCGGTGATGACGTCGGTCAAAAAATCACCGACGAACTTCTAATCATACACCGACGGAATTTTTCCGTCGGTAAAACTGTGAAATCTTGTAGTGCACATGCTTTCACCTACTCATCACCTAGCTAGGTTTTTTTATTGGTTTCATCATACTATTTTTCTAATATTTTAACCTCATTCAAACCATAGTTTTAAGACCCGACCTGGTCCAAGATCCGGTTTTTGGGTTTTAACCGGGTCATCGGATCAATTTTTTTAAAAAAAATCAAAACGACGTCATTTTAGTTAAAAAACAAAAAAAAGTCAACAGGCTTGCGACCGGGTCAACCGGGTCACACCGGGTTTTTCCTTCCCCTATTTTTTCTTCAACCCGGCCCGGTTCCAGCCCCGGGTCAACCCGCCGGGCCGGACCGGGTAAACATCGTATTCCCATTTGTATAGATTTACAAGCATTTCTTCATCAATTCCCCTTGTAAGCTTACATGGTTCTCGAGTCTTCCCAACATTTCACAACTTCTTTCGGTTTTTGCATGGTATTCTTATAACATAATTTAATATTAATTACATATATACACTCAAGATTTTCTCATTATTAAATCAATCTCATTTTTGCATACTTCCCCCCTTATTCATGCATTATTTTTGATATAATTGGAGTAGATAATTTTCAAGCCAGTTCTTCATCAACATCAATTCCATTTTCAAGCCAATTTTAAATGATCAATCATAATATCACACATCATTGGGTGCCATGAAAACCCCCATATTACCACTTTAATCACCTAGCTCAACCATGGCTGCCACGACAACCAATAATCATGTGTCTTGAATCGTCATAATAATTGATCAGTTGGTGGTTGTCACACCAGCCTATATTCACACACTTTTGGGCATTAAAATAGGTTTTAGACACTTAAATGTAGGACTATTACAGTAGCCCTCTTATTTTTATACAACCCAAAACAATCATAGAGTTCATATATTCCTTCCCCGAACTATTGTTGCATACACATTCTACCACCATTCTGAATCACAACAAAAATTTTATGGTATTTATACACAAACCAATTTGGTAGCCATTCAATCATGTTTGCCTTCCCAAGTCTCCCAACTTTCATACATTAAAAGGATGAATTTAATATAATTTATTAGTACTCAAACTTCTCATACATTTCAAGTAATATATATTCATCAAACTAATATTATTATCGTGAAACCCGAGAAAAAATTATACAAAAAAAAGAGGGGGGTTTATAATAATTTAAATTTTGTTATAGTACAAAAATAATGTAACTACAAAAAAAAAGGCTTAATTAAGAAAATATAGAGAAAGATAGGGCTGGAATTAAGAAGAAATGGGAATTAAGTGGACTCGAATAGTCTAAGTGCCTTAAAAGATGAAATAAGTGCATAAAAGAGAGGAAGGGAACCCTTGGTTCCCTTAGGTATGTTTCGGCCAAGAGCCAAACTAAGGAGGGTAGAGAAATTCTGGTGGATTAAGTAATTCTTGATGCATAATTTAGTGATAGAAATGGTCTTGAATGTGGAGGGATGCAAGGAAAAAAAAACAAAGAGAGAACAGATGCAGTGTGACAGGCCACAGGAGGGGAAGAAAAAAAGAGAGGAGAACTTATGATTCCTTAATTAATTAACTAGGTACAAATGACCTTAGGAGGTCATAAATGAGACAGGTTGCCATGAATAAAGGGAAGGCATGGTTGTATCTAACGAGGAAGTAGGGATTGGAGATAAATTGGAGATACCTTGTCCATTGAAGAAACAAGGCAGGTTTGTCACCCTGGTTCCTGAGGGAATTTGGACATGAAGACGATAGAATCTAGGGAGGATCCCTTTATAATAGTTGTAGTCGGGAGTGTTAGCTTTTCAACGAGTCTAACCCCGTATAATTTGGAGTTATAAAACTCCAAATACAAATAAAAATTTGAGGGGAGGTCAAGTTGTCACCCCTGCTGACAAATCCGGCCAAGTCAACAAAACAGCGAGATTTAGCCATATTAAGGGTGGAATTTGTTTTCTTCCTCTTTGTAAAGCGTGTAACATTGTGTCGTGATCTTCAAAAAGGAATAAAACGTGATTGAAATTAAATTCATGATGTTCATTAGGATTGCTAATGAGCTGAAATTTTAAGGGATAATAATGGGGGATTTAGGTGAGAAAGAATGACAATAAAGAGAAATGAATATTATCACCATTTTTGCTGTTATGTTGTGATATGTGGATTAACATGGAATAATGATGGGCATTTGTGGTTTCAGGAGGAACCATGGGAGGGGTGCAACAACAATAGGAGAATGCAAGTTGAGCGTCCATAGCAGGTAGGTACTCGGTACCTCTCCTCTAGTTAATAATTATTTTAACTAACTATTGAACTAAAAAAATTTGGTGCTTATTGATGAGGAAAAGAAAGGGGGAAAGAAAAGGTTAAATGACGGGAAAATGGAAACAAAGAACTAGATTTAATTTATGGATTCTTTTGGAGAAAATGAACGGTAACAATCAATTTTGGGAATGACTGTTTCTCGAATTTGATTAGCCTGTCCCCGATACTGGAGGCTAATGATGTTAGCCAAGTTGGTTAACATCGGCATTACCGGTACGTGGGAGGAGAAATATAAAACTTGATTAACTATTCGGGTTCAGAATAGTTAATGATATCGACGGGTGACGTCGATATCGGCAAAATATATGGACTTGATTAGCTTTCCAAGAATCCTTGACATCGGCATACTCAAGGACCTCCCAAGGTAACATTGAATATTAATTAACTATTTCGGTCAAAAAATAGTTAATGACACCAACGGTCGCGTTAGTGTCGACATTTTTATGAATTTGATTAGTTGACCCCATGACGGGCAACTAAAGACACTAATGGAGGTCATTAGTGTCGGCAGTAGTCTTCCTAATGTGGGGAGAAGTAGTTAAAGGAAACAAATTTAATAATCCTTAAAAGAGGTTGGTGGTGGTGTATTGAATTGTATATGACTTAAGTAGACGTGCTATATAATTTTTCTTTCATGAATTGTTTGTGTTTTAGTTATTTTTAATTATATGAAAAATTTCTGTTTTGCAAGTCCCCCCTCATTCACATCAGGAGTAGAATTTAGGTTCCTTGATCCCCTTTTGTATAAGTTAGGAACTTGGGGATTTTTTATGTAATTTTGTTATGTAGTAAACATGTAACCTGAATAGAATAGTATACTCCTTGTATTATTTTGTTTTTGGAATATTAAATGTATAAATCTATACTTGGGAAAATATAATGTACTAGCTTATGTTCAAAATGCTAAATTGTGGTGTGCTTATATATAAAATTTTAGTGCTCTTTGGTTCTTTTAATTAGTAACTTATGCATGTGATATGAGATGGAGATTGAGTATGAAGATTTGTCCTGAGTATATTCTCGAATGAATTAAATGGTTGATTTGTACCAATTATGGATTTGATTATGGGTGGGATTTGATTATAATTATGTACAGGGTAAATTGTCGATAACTTGGAACCTCCCGGTATAGAGGAGACTTTGGCGAAATTTTGTAAGAAATTTCAGTGAACTCAATAAAAAACAATTATGCTCCATTTACCCTTTACATGGAAGTTAAATGGATAAATTGATGTAACCTTTAAGGCTGTTACAATTATTATTATTATTTGAAAAAATGATTTACACAAAACATCATCGTTTAGAACTTAAACTAAATCATTTTGCTTTAGTTCTTACATATCATTTACTTTATTTCTAATATTCTTTTCGATTATCATTTTGGTAAGAATAACCATTCAATAACCATTTAGTGAAGGATGACTTAACCCCATTAACCCACTTGATACCTTTATAAATATTCTCATCATGCTATCATTAGCACTGACATTTCTTTATCATTACTTTTCTCATCACTTGTATATATAAGTCTACTAAATTGGTTTGTGTATAAGTGTATACATACCATAAAAATTATGTCCATAGATCCACGCCGATTTACTACCTCTGACACAGACCAGCGGCAACCACCAGGTCGACACCGCAAGAGACATCAGTAGATTTTCGGCTTCAGCAACCAAACCAGCGTCACAAATCCACGAGCCACAGCCACCCACAAACCCATCACAGCCAGCACCGACTAGTGATTCTGCACAGCAAAGGCAGCGCAACAGATCTTCATCTACCACCGTCCACAGTGCCATCGCCTTCAGCAGCGACAACGAATCCACGCATCAACAGGCCCTCGTCCAGCAGCGACACCACAGCCCCTTTCATTGCACCGCAGGTCCCAAGCAAAATCACAGAGCCACGTTTCTTGCGCCATCGCCGTCAGTAGCGACAACAGATTATAGGAGGTAGGGAAGAAGGAAACAGAAGCTCTGAAGGCAAAATAATTAACTTCACCACATCACCTGCCACATCAGCACCACGCCACTTGCCATATCAGCACTCTGAAGCAGCATCTGCATCATCACCACGTCAGCAGGTCCTGCCACGTCATCTGCCACGTAATCTTTCACTGCCACATCACCTGGTCAGAAATTCTTTTACCCATTGAATATCATCATTCCTGGTATGCTTTTACACTTGTTAACCAAGATTTAGCATTAATATTATTCTTTGTGCTTGCCCATAAATAAATTACATAGTCCGTCTTGCAAATTGAATTACTTTAATTTTGGGCTTGTTTATTGGCATTGAGCATCCGATCCTCTTAATTAATTGTGGAGCTTGGTTAAATTCGTGGGAAAATTTAAACATTGTGTTTGGATTACTTATGTGCATTTAGAGAACTTATGATGCTTGCTTGTGAATATTCCTGGTTTAATCTATCATTGCTTAGTCTCAAAGATAAAAATAAATAAATAAATAAAATATTTTTTAAAATATTAGCTATAACTTTATTTTGCGTTTTTACTTGCAAGTGTTGTTTGTGATCTTAGTCTTAGGATTAGTTTTTGCATGCATTTACGTAGTGATCGTTTAGTACACAATCTAGAAGTCATAGTACCATGGAATTCAAACTCTAGTAATGCTTTTAGAGATATTCAAGAGCATTATAAATTATGTGAACAAAAATAACAACTTGTCCAATCAAATGAACAACCTTTCTGGGAGGGTGGAGTCCATAGAAGCTTTGCAAGTAAGACAGTCTAGTGAGAGTGAACATTCTAATGACAACCATAGGAATCCTCAAAGACCAGTTCCTTGTAGGAACCACCAACATAACCAACATCAGGGTTACAATGACTTGATGACCGTAACGATAATGAGCATTCCAATGATTATCATCAAAGACCAATTCATTCTAGGAACCGTCAATACAACCGCAATCAAGGTCATCACGACTACGATGACCCTGACGAACAAGTCATGAGGCATATCAAAGTAGAAGCCGTAATTTTTAAGGGTCAACTTGACCCGTGGATCTTTGATAGATGGATCTGTGACATGGATCAATTCTTTGACACGTATAATTTCTCTAAGATTAAGAGGGTAAGATTTGCAAAGATAAAACTTAGTGGGAACGCTCAACTTTATTGGGAAAGTGTAGAAAAGTCTTTTGATATGAGAGGTCAACCTCCTATTACTAATTGGGTTGAAATGAAGACTAAGTTAGAAGAAACGTATTTGCCTCATTCTTATAGAGGAAATCTTTTGGACCAGTAGAATAACTTAAGGCAAGGAGGCAAGTCTGCTAATGAATATGTGGCATAATTTGATGAGTATAAGATGAGGTATGCAGTTAGGGAGGATGAAGTGATGACCCTAAATAGATTTTGGTAAGGTTTAAATGATGACCTTAGAAGAAAGGTTGTGCTTAGAGGTGTGTCCACCCTTGATAAAGCTTATACCCTAATACAAAATTATGATTTGGTCACAAAAAGCCAGTGGATGAGATGTGAAGACACTAGTAGTAACCCTTCTAGATCCCAATCTGGTAGTAATAACTCTATATTGGGTGCCCCACCTCGTAAACCCAATCCTTTGATTTCCCAGATACCTAAAGAAGACAAGGTTAAAGGTATTTTTCATGAAGCACCTAAGATTACCTCAAGAATTCAGTGTTTTAAGTGTCAGGGTTTTGGTCATATTTTCTCTAGTTGCCCTAATAAGACTTTGTTGATCAAGGGGCAAGAGGATATGGGTAAAGAAGATAATTGTGATGATAAGATATATGAACCCAATCCCAATGATTTTCAGGATCTAAATGATGAGGAGGATGAGTCCAACTTGCTAGTATGTGTTAGGTTTATATCCACTCAAATTAAGACAACTAGGTTAAGTGTAATTAGATGTGTTTTAACACAACCTAAAGGAACTAAGGATTGGAGAAGGACTGTTATTTTTTACACTTATATTAAATGTGGAGGTAAAGGGTGTAAGATCATCATAGATAGTGGTAGTTGTATCAATGCAGTTTCCTCGGGTAGTGTATCCCGTTTAGGTTTAAAGTTTGTTCCACACCCTAAACCCTATAGTGTGTCCTGAGTGAAATTTGGTGTGATGTCATTTATATGGATATAGGGCACGTCATTTTGGGTAGGTCTTGGTTATATGATTTGGACGTTACAATCTTTGAGCGATCAAATTCTTGTTAGAAGAATTCAACTTATTGCATTACCTTTAAGGTCTAATGATAATAGTCAGAAGAAGAATAAAGTGAAAGAAGGAGGGCTTAACATAATAAGAAGTCTTAGAGAGTTTGATAAGGAGATTTGTGAGGAGTCTGTTGTGTTTGTTGTAGTGGCTAAGCAGATTGTAGAAGACTTCTTAGAAGAGTCACCTAAAGAGGTAATGGAAGTGTTGAAAGAATTTCTAGATGTTTTCTCTTCTGAACTACCTGATGTTTTACCCCCTATGCGTTATGATGTTCAACATGCCATAGATTTTGTCCCTAGTGCCAGATTACCAAACTTGCCTCACTATAGGATGAACCTGAGTTAACATGCTGAATTGCAAACGCAAGTATGTGATTTGTTACAAAAAGGATTTATATGAGAGTTTGAGCCCGTGTGCAGTACTTGGACTGTTAACACCTAAGAAAGATGGATTATGGAGAATGTGTGTAGATAGTCGAGCCATCAATAGGATTACAATCAAGTATCGTTTTCTAATTTCTTGATTGGATGACATGCTAGATATGATGGCAGGAGCCCAGATCTTCTCTAAGATTGACTTGAAGAGTGGCTATCATCAAATTAGGATCCGTTCTTAAGAAAGGATCCTAATTTGAAGAGTGGTACAAACCTTATTCAAGTTTGTACCACCCTAAGAAAGGCAAGTTTGTTTGCAAATGTCAAAAAGTGTTCCTTCTTTACAGATCAAGTGGTCTTTTTAGGGTTTATAGTGTCATGGAAAGGAGTCTCTACCGATCCCCAGCAAGTCCAAGCAATAGTAGATTGGTCTGAGCCTAAGGCTATTCAAGAGGTTCGTAGTTTTCATGAGCTTGCGACTTTCTATCATCGTTTCATTAAGGGGTTCAGCACCATCATGTTGCCTATTATAGATTGTTTGAAATAAGGTGAGTTTCAGTGGAGTAAAGGAGCTAATAAGGCATTTGAGGAGGTTAAGAAGAGGATGCCTTGAGTCGTCGGGTGACATTGTTATCTGTAATGAGTGTGGAAGTCACAAGATTTAAGAGACTCAAAGAGGAGTATGAATCTTGCTCAGAATTTGGAGAGATAAACTTGACATTAAAGGATGAGAATCACCGTGTTATAAATGGTTATCACCTCCAAGATGGATATTTATTTCGGGATAATAAGCTTTGTATCCCGAAAACATTCATACTTGAATTTTTGATATGGGAGATTCATGCTGGAGGTCTCTCAGGACATTTTGAAAGGAATAAAACCATCTAAGAGGTGGAGCGTCAGTTTTTCTGGTCTAGTTTGAAAAGAGATGTCGTTAAATTGGTTGGTTAATGTCGAACTTGCCAACAAGTTAAGCATAGAAAACAAAATACTGGTCTTTACACCTCGTTGCCTATTCCTACTTGCCTTTGGCAAGATGTAAGTATGGATTTTGTGCTTGGGCTTCCACACACTGCAAATAAACATTATTCTATTTTTGTGGTTATCGACTGTTTCTCTAAGATGACCTATTTTATTCCTTATACTAAGACCATAGATGTTTTCAAAGTTGCGAAATTCTATTTTGACGAGATTGTCAAGTTTTATGGTCTTCCCCAAACCATAGTTTCAGATAGGGATGTTAGATTTATAAGTTATTTCTGGAAAACCTTTTAGCATATGGTGGGAACCAAACTGAAGTTTTCTACTGCTTACCATTACCAAACTGATAGTCAAACCGAGATGGTTAGCGAGAGTTTAGGTAACCATTTGAGGTGTCTATGGAGTGATCATAATAGGAATTGGGATCTGATTCTTCCTACGACCCAATTTGCCTATAATAGCTCTACCAATAGGTCAATAGACACGAGTCCCTTTGAAGTTGTACATGGTTACAAGCCTAGGAAACTTTTAGATGTTCTTCCCATGTCCCTTCATGCTAAAGTGTCTGAGTCAGCCGAGTCTTTTGCATGTAGAATTTAGATTTGCATATTGAGATCACTAAACAGATTTAAGCAAGTAATGTGCAATATAAACTTCAAGTTGATTTACATAGATGACATAATGAGTTTAATGTGGGAGACAATGTTATGATACGGATTAGACCCGAGCGGTTTTCTTCAGGAACTAATCAAAAATTACATGCACGTCGTGCCGGGCCTTTCAAATTTTACGGTTAGAAACATTTTATTAGCATTTTGAAAATGAGATGAAATTGAATAATCTGAAATTTCAAGTATAAATAAAATAAAATCAACTGGTTTGTGGTATATATATTGTCAATATTTGCAGGTTTGAAAAATATGGGTAGTCTCTAGTATAGGGGAGATGTCGAATTTTTTTTAAAATAATCGAATTTGATTAAGTAATTATTCATCAAATTTGTGTAGATGCGTAGAACGAAATCAATAGCAGGTCATGAGCATATGGTCGCAGCTAGTTCTTCTAGCAGCGAGGATGACATGTCCTTAAGTGCCGATCAAGAAGAGACACATGCGGTGACTCATGACGTTGCCTCTTCCAGTATGGTTCCACAGCGCAGAGGCAGTGTGCCTTCATAGCGGGGTCAATTCACCCACAAGTATGAGGCACATTGGAAGGATGACCTTTCAATGTAAGTTTGTTTTGGTTTTAATTTGTTTTTTTTTTACTTGTAACGTAATTTGTGAACAACTAATTAATATTTCATTAAGTTTATTTATTTTCAGGTTCACAAACATTGATGCCACCCGAGTAATAACATCGGTGTTTAAATCGTCGATGAAGATTCTATTATTTCAATGGAGTCAAGTTTTCAGACATCCTGATTGGAGACCTTATATCGATGCATGGTTTCGAAGATTTGAGGTTAGTGTTAACTTCAAATTTTATTTATTTTTTATGTTATATTGAAATTATTGATTGATTTTTAATAAATTATTTATACAGAGAACAAATTCGAGTGGGATAGCACTCATGACACTATTGTGAGGAGGGTGTGGGAGAATCACGTGGCAACTAGGTAACATGGAAAATGATACGATATATTTGTTTAAAAAAATTATATTTTAAAATATAATTTGTCATTAACTCGTATAAAATTCATTGATGGAAGTAGGTTGTGTGACTTTTGGTATGAAACGTAGAAAAAGGCCAAAAAACACGCCAGAGATAACGGTTTACAAGACTGGAATGACGTGGCGGTTTGGAGGGATTTCAAGCCGCCATACATCCCGGAGGATATATGGGCACAATATATTTAGAACGTGATGTCTGAGTGGTTCACACGACGCTAATAATCCAAAGACAACAACCAGAACCGGCAATTCATGGTTCGGTGACCACGCACACCGGTGGCTCCATTCCGTTCATTGTATATGTAAAGCGGATGGTAAGATTAATTTTAATAAAATCTATCGTTAATGAATTTGTTGTTATTTATAAATATATTTAACTTGCAACATTTTTATTCTTACTGGCTACGTCTCTTGGATCTGAATCGAGCCCAATGGAGCTGTTTGTAGAGACGCACGCGTGGAGTGGGGGGGTGCAATAGTTCATCGACAACCGCGCTCAACACTTTGTGGTATGTTCATTCAACCATTTTATTTTGTAAGTTATTATTTTCTTGAATTGAATATGATGATTTCTTTTTTAATTTCATGAGACATATAATAGTTGATTAAGGGAGAAATACGGGGACGGTCATTCGACGCACCCGGATTTCAATCCGGATTTGTGGATGGAGGCAGGATCGTCTGGTGGACTCGATAAAAATCGGGCGTATGGACTTTCCAGCACTACGGCCAAGAACTTGCGGGCGGCCTGTAGTGTTTCAACCATTGGGAGCTCTCAATTAGTATCGAGCACCCTCTAGTTTTGAGGAGATCGATCGTGGCCTTGAAACAACACATGACTCATCTCACCGAGCAATATCAGCAACTCTCAATAGGATATGAACAACTCCACCAGATGGTTATGGACATGAGATCACAGATAGGTGGTACGTGTGCGCCCCCTTTTTGACCATATGGTCCCAGGAACGACCAGCCTCCTCCTCCTCCTCCTTTAGGACCACCATTGTTCTAGTTTAATTTTTATTTGTACAAATAAAATTGTAATGAATATTTGGATTTTATATTATTCAATTTTATTTTTACATATTTTAGTTTTATACAGTTTTATTTGTTAAATTATTTTCATTTTTTTATTATTCTATACAAATTAATATTGATTATTTTGTACAATTTATTTTTTAAAATATTTTTTGATTTTCATAGACGGAATTACAAACGAAATAAATTTGTTGGTATTTTCCAAAGAGTTGTAAAATATTTACTTCATATGCCACAATCACCGATGTCATTATTTCGTTGGTGATTTACTGATGGCAATACAGATAGAATCATTACGTCGGTATATTCCAGAGAGTTTAGAAAAAATTACTGCTTATGCCACTATCATCGATGGAAATATACCGACAAAATGATTCCGTCGGCATATTTCCAACGAGAATTTTTTTCTTTTGGCGTGCATATTCCGTCTATAAAACCATCGGTTTTAATTTTTTTTACCGACAGAATTAGCAATATATCATCGAATTACCGACAGACGTATTCCATTAGGGAAGTAGTCGGTAAAATTTACACCAATGTAATGGTAATCTTATGCTGACAGAAAAATTCCGTTGGTAAAAAAATTAAATATTATAGTGTATTTAATTAGAATTAATTATTAATCAATGAATTTGCATAATCAATGAATCTGAAATTTAAATCTAGCACTAAGAATAACATTGCTTCCTCGGCATCATAATGACATAACAATATTATTTTAGAAGACATATTTTATAAAACAAAACCTATAAATTCTTATTAAAATTTATCAATTCTCAAAATTCACATACAAAAACTATAATATAGAAAAATAACAAAATTGGATAAAAAATCATTTTTTCCAACAATGTTTTCTTAAGATATGATTTTAGAAAATTTAAGAAATAAAATATATCTTTTTAATGACCAGGATAATTCCTTAAAGCACAAAGGAACTCTTCTTGTTTTTTTTTATTTTTTCATGCCTGGAAAGCTCGGATTTTACTTTTTGTTCTTTTGCTTTTAATCGGAAAGGAATATGGTAGGAAGTGATTGGTGATGGTATTTATCTGCTCAGTATGTTGATGGGAATGCTTCGGCCAATACGGCAAACAGGAAACTTCTTGACAAGTCAAAGCGCTTTTAAACGTCATTTAAAAGCTATTTTCAACTGCATCGTTTTGATGTTTAAAAACTTTTTAAAATTACTTTTTTGATAGCATGTATTAGTAAACAATTTTTGCATTCACAGCCACTCCTGTTCAAACGATTTATTTTAAATAAAAAATAATTTAACCAAACTGAATGTGTTTATTTTTTAAAAAAATTGAATTAAATAAAAAAATTAAATTGATTGATTCAGTTTACTTCAGTGTTTTATATTTTTAAAAATCTAAATCTTTTAGTTAGAATATAATAACTTATTTTATTCGGTTTGATTATGTTAATTCCAATAATTCCTTCATGTCCAGCAATAGCAAAGAATTCATTGGGAGGAACCACATTTTTTTCAATATAAGAATCTCTAAATATCACATTTGGATCAAATACAGTTGAAAACATGTTTTTTTAAAAATTTTAATTTTTTTATTATTTTTTTTTATATTTTCATATCATTTTAATATACTAATCTCAAAAATAATTTTTTAAAAATAAAAACACTAACAATCAACCACCATCTTTGATGATTTATGCTAAACTCAATCAACAATATGTATTTATTTATCCACTGACAAGCGGACTTAACATTAGAAAGTCGAGCATGTAATGTCTGAAAGTCAGGCATCTGATGTTTCACCATCCCATAGTTCGTCGAGTGTCTTGTATGAACCATAAGTCTCGTGCACAAACACAGTGCCCTTAACCAGCCTCTCCTGCATGATAGAATCACAAGTTCATTAATCATCTAAATCACAGAGAAAACACTACTTTTACATAGCTTATAATCCCGTAAAATCTACTGCCGCCCCATGATCCAAAAAGCTTAGTAAT
>Ga0325400_1004376_pt1 | contig 13075 bp, 14 predicted proteins | sample PopdelMetagenome_2_FD_205662 | JGI IMG/M metagenome (GOLD analysis project Ga0325400, IMG submission 205662) | Populus deltoides microbial communities from Bellville, Georgia, United States - Xylem-PdKOR-R1 | ecosystem: Host-associated > Plants > Phyllosphere > Stem > Wood/Secondary xylem...
ATAATAATAATAAATGTTTCATAAATTATTTCAAATAAAATAAGTAATAATTAAAAGAATGAGAACCATAGATAAAAAATTTCAATAAGAAAATGATAAGGGAAAAACAAATAATAATTATAAAAATAAGGACTAAAGTTAATATAAAAATTAAATTTTAAGAGATGAAATTGAAAAATAAATATTCAAAACAAATATATATAATAATCAAAAAGTTTTAGGACCAAATTTGATAAAATCAGCAAATAATATGACATTTCTAAATTTTTTATAACTTTCAGAAAGTGTTTTCCGCCCAAATTTTTAAGGAAAACACTTTCCTGAAAACTAAGCTAAATTTTCTTTTAACTGGAAAGTATTTTTCATTAACCAACTTTTCTAAAGGCAAGCAAACACAGAAAAGTTTGAAAAATAATTTTTCGAAAATCACTTTTCAAAAAACAAACAACTTAAGTATAAAGTTATACTTAATTAGTAAATTGTTAAAGATCTAATTGGATGGAAGTGTTCAGTAATAAATAGATTTATCACGTGCTAATTTTAAAAAACTAAGTATTTTATATTTTATATCATTCTTTTCATCCTTAGATAAAGTATCAATCTTTTCATCCTTAGTTAAGTCACTAATAAAAGGTTCACATCCCTTCTTCTTCCTAAAACATAATCTTTATAGGAGGTTTTAGTGTTTGGAGTTTCCAGGACATAACTACTATCCATGGAGTCCAAACCATCAAGCTCTTGTATCTCATTCATGGAGTCCGAGCCTTTAAATTATAAAAATATAACAGTCAATTCTTATATATAGATTTTGTTAAATTTACACTTCAAGAACAAAAAAGAAATGTGATTGGTTTGATCACGAAAGAAGCAAATGTTTATACTATTTTTTTGTTTTTTTATTTTTATTTTTCAATTTGAGTTTTCAATATTGAGTTTGCTAAAGGTTGAGTTTCATAATTTATTTTAATTTATTTTATATGAAGTTATTTAACTTTCATGACTCAAGTCACAAGTTTGACAAATTAACCTATTTTTTTAAATTTTTTTAAACATCGAGTCGATTAAGAATTGATCTTAATAATTTATTTCAATTTATTTTCTATGAAGTTATCATAATCTTATAACCTATGTTAACTTAGGTTTTTTTGGTATTTTTTTAATTTTATCCTACAAAAATGGATTGATTGAGATCTGAATTTTATATTTTTTTTATTTGTTTTCTATGAGGTTATTCTTATTTAATGACTTGGATCGATGGCTAACCTGAATTAATTGAGGTTATTTTTTTGTATTTTTTTTAGATGATTTGTTTTTAGTTTTATCTTTTAAGATTGGATTGATTAAGAATTGAATTTCATAATTTATTTTGATTTGCTTTTTATAGGATCTTAGTCTCATGACTTGTTTTGCAGATTTGATAAGTTAATTTGGGTTGACTTGAATTTTTTTATTTTTATTTTTATTTTTTTAATTTTAGCCTTCAATATTGGGTTGATTTAGAATTGAGTTTCACAATTTATCTTGAACTTTTTTTTTATAAAATTATCATGGTCTCATTACTCAAATCACAGTTTTGATTGGTCAATTCAGATTTAATATATTATCGTTTTAATATTTTTTTTAAAAAATATCATAATAAAATTTTTTAAATCATCCTATATTTTTAATGAACATATTAAATCAACCAAGTCATAGATGAATTTTAAATAATTTTAAACTTTAAGAAAAAAAACATGTTAACATTGCCGGAATATATTTTTATATGAAAAAAACTAATCAGACTTCGAACTATGTCACAGGCGATCTAGTAATAGAACGAGTCGTGGTCAAGAAGAAATTACTTCCCGTTATGAGTTATCAATGTCCAGATCAGATCATCAAGAATTGGCGCATACATGACGTGGTATTCGAACCGACAATCATCATGATGACTTGATAAATGCTGAGGTCAACATCATTGGCGGCCAGTACTCGTTCCAGAAATGCGTTTTGCGTTTTTTTTGAGAAATCGTATTGTCTTTGGGATTATACGGACACGGTTACCTGCCCTCCTTGGCCTCATCTTCTGGAAGCCTCATTTTATTGTTTTTCTCTATAAACAATAGTCCGTACACTCTCATTTTCACCCGTTCTTTTTTCTCAAATTGACAGTGGAATATGTATCCATCTCCATTATTCCATAACATGCAGGGACCAGTTGGATTGATTTACAAGTTTTTTTTTAATATTTTTTATTTCAAAATATATTAAATTAATATATATTTTATTTTTTAAAATTTATTTTACATCAAAATAATTTTAAAATATCTATAAAATATTTTAAAATATTTTTTTAAAAAAAATACAATTTAGTAGTGCAATAAGGATTTACTGGAGTTCCGTGAACTAATCGTATGTTGTTCAGTTTCAAACAATACATGTTTCCAAGCTTGATATATATATATATATATATATATATATATATAGACATTAACGTTGTACGGTCAAATATAACTTATTCCATGGTTCAAAAAGAAATGCTAGGGTATGAATGACCAGATTATTTAAAAATTACTAAATTGGAGAAATACATTAATTCTTGGCATACCATGGAGGTATTTGGCTGCACGGCCACAATACCATTTATTTAAAATTGTAATTTTTTTTGTTTAAAATTTTTTTTTAGTGTTTTTAAATTGTTTTAATATGCTATATTAAAAATAAATTTTAAAAATTAAAAAAATATTATTTTAATATATTTTTAAATAAAAAACATTTTAAAATATAATTTATAAAATGCTTGCAAATAAACTACAATCCCTCTTGAATTTCCCCAACCTCTGTGTCAAATATCAGAGGCTAAAAAATAGCAACATGGCTAATCCAATGGCTGCCAGCTGGGGACTCAAACCCTTTTGAATTAATCTCTTAAACGTGTAATCTTGTAGATGCGCACGAGATGATCTTATCTAAGTAGGTGACCAAATAAGTAATTGTACTAGTTTCCCGAACCCGCTGCCATGGGATCGGATTAAAAAAAATTAAACTTAAAAAAAAAATATTCAAGTTACACATAACTATTTTATATTATTATTAAACTCTGAATTAATCTTGAAACTTTATGATATAATTTTTTATTTAATTAATGTTTAAAATTGAATTATAAAAATTGTTTTAATGCCATTAAACTAACTTTATTAGTCCAAAAATACTTGGAGAAAGGGTAAAAAATAAAAGATTTGATCTAAAAAACAAGATGTTTTTTTTAATATTGAGATTGTGATATATTGGAGTAATCCAGGTTTCATGACTTAACCCATCAAACTTATATGCGGTGTGTTAAAAAAAAATCATTTGAAGGTTATCTCAATGAGACATGTCAACTGGATAAGTCCAAATGAAAATAAAAAGAAGAAAAAAAAATAAAAAAATAGATTCAACTTAGTTAACTCGTTAAACTCACGATCCTAAATATAAACTGGTTGGAATTAATTTTTTTAATTTTATTATATGATAAAAATTCAAAAATTAATTCATCATAAATCCTACATTAAATGATAAAATTTAATATAAAAAATACAATACTAAAATGTGAAATTAAAAATAAAAATGAGTTAATAAAAATACTAAATGGCTAATAAAAAAAAAAGGCATGGACGGCTAGGCACTTGGATATGAGACAATCTCGCGTGTTTTGCCCGCAACCTCTCATAAATTAACATTACGCGTTGTTTTGTTAATGTTAATACTCGAGAGAAAGAAAGGAAAAAATAATGTCATCTGTTAATAACTAGTAATTTCTGAATAAAAAGATGGTCCTCTGAGCAACTGACCTTTCGAAAGATCCCAATACCAAGGCTAATTTACTTTAGTAATATTCTAATGCTGGTGCTGATGCTGATGCTAGTGCTAATCCTAATCCACCACACGTTGGATTTGCGCGGTTTAATGTCAACGGTCCAATGAAAACTACTTCTTAGGACACGTTCTGTCTCAAATAAAAAGGCATGAAAGGCGAAACCAAACATTAAATTCTTCTACAAGGTCAACTACAAAGCGAAACACAACTTGAACAGAGAATACGAAATGAAGCTAGTCTGGTCCCCTGAAACAGCATTAAAGGCCTACATCGATACTGTCAAATCTGTAAGCAAAGAAACTCTCTTGATTATTTTACACAATTAATTGCAATCCATATTCATGGGTTTTAATCTGTTTGCAGTGTGAGGTTTTCCAAGAATCCAGTGTGGCTGAGCTTATTTCAGCCATGGCTGCAGGATGGAACGCCAAACTAATAGTTGAAACATGGTCACAAGGTGGAATTCTTGCCACAAGTATTGGTCTAGCCATAGCCAGCCGCCACACGGATGGAAGACACGTTTGTGTTGTGCCTGATGAGCTATCAAGATCAGAATATGAGGAAGCGATGGCAGAGGCTGGGATGTCACCAGAAATTATTGTCGGGGAAGCAGAAGAAGTGGTGGAGGGGCTGTCGGGCATCGACTTCTTGGTGGTGGATTCACGGCAAAGGGATTATGCAAGAGTATTGAGGCTGACAAAGCTGAGCAGCAGGGGAGCAGTTTTGGTGTGCAAGAATGCTAGTTCAAGGAACGGATCGAGTTTTAAATGGAGAAATGTCGTTGATGATGGATCGCGACGACTTGTGCGTTCTGTATTTCTTCCAGTAGGGAAGGGATTGGATATTGCACACGTAGCAACCAGCGGGGGCAGTTCTAGTAATTCAGGCAAGGATGAAAGCCGATGGATCAAGCATGTTGATAGACAATCAGGAGAGGAGTACGTTATCCGAAAGTGATCGATCGCCCATGGATATGATCTTGATGTTCTTCAGTTTTGTGCATAGAAATTTCCCTTTTTCTTGCCTCTTTTCCGTTTCTTTAGCAAACAATTACTCGTACAGATAAAACTTTGAAGAAAAAAAAAGCAGAGAGAAATTAATTACTCTTGATTCTTTTTTAATATTGCCTCGTTGTTTCTTCTCACCCTCTTCCTTCCTCTGTAACCCCACCGCTAAATAGTGCAGGGATTTTCCGATGAAATTACACAGTAACTTCCATACTGTTACCCGATAATTATATTAACTGTCGTTTTGAATCGCAAGAATTTTGATGTCAAACAGACACGTGCGAGAGAATGAACTACAAAGGGTGGGGAATAAATTTCTTAGCTTTTTTCTTCCCAGTAAGTAAGCGTGCTAATGACTTTGCAACTTGTAAAATATCGAATAGCGAATGCAATATGAACAGGAAGACAATCCAGTTAAACCACTCCACAAGTTTCAAAATCTAAAGCTGTAAAAAGTTTTAGTGTGTATACTGTATCTATTCAATAGCCTAGAATGGCCAGTCATCAAAGCAACTGATGCCTTCTGGCATAGTTATTTTCATCACGACACAGATTTATCGATGCTTCACCTATATTCCTTCATGGAACATGTACAAGGAGCAAAATAAACATGTAACCGCATTGGCAATCCTAAACTCTAAACAACAGTAAGTGACAGGGCGTCGATTTAAAATTGCTCCATTATTGATAGATTACAAATAAACAAATTAGTCCCAACTCTCCCGACTTCTTCTAAAAGCCTTCTTGTCTGAAAGGGCTTTCTTACTTTTCAGTCGCTTCTGTTCTCCGATAGCGGCCCTATTGAAACATGGAGATTTTAATAAAAGTCAATCCTGATGCTTTCACAATCTAATCACGCTGACTCAAATTAGACAACAAGGAATGTTGCATAGAGAAATCCAGATGTTTCTCAGAAACTACCAAGGGTTTTAAAATAAATAAGGTAAGAAGGTAGCAGAGCAAAAGAGTAGATGCAATTGGAAAATACAGATGGTCAGAGCACTTAACAACTTGGCAATTTTCTTCTTTTGCTCTTCAGAAGGAGGTGGTGGAACATAAGAAGCCACATCAATGATTGCCTGTTAGCTCATCAAACCAGGAACAACTAATAAATACAGTGGTAGAAAATGTGATGGAAATATCAAGAAAGGAAATATTTAACAGCATGTTAAATGGTGATATAGCTTAGATCAACTGCACGAGTTCAGAATTGTTGAAACATAGGGCAAGCTCAATTCATTTGTGTGTCAGACACTAATAGGTCTGCTATCTCATGAATAGTGTTTATAATAGAAAGCAATGCATGATTGTTTTGCATTTAAAAGCAGCAAACTATCACAGAATCTTTGATACCTGTAGCTTTGCCAAAGCATCATCAATGTTGCCCCTGAGGAAAAGTAGCAGAATCAAACCAATTGTATAGCGGCAAATAGGAAAAAGGGATAGCAGAAAAAAACAAGGAGCAGAAACTGACTTCTGTGTTCTAGTCTTTGTCGAAGAAATCACAATCTCGCCATCCTTGTTAATGCGATTCTTTTCCTGTTCATAAACAGAACAAATATTGAAGAAAGACTGCATGACCAAAACCACAAAGCATTGATGATTTAGATGAATTAATAGAAGGCACAGCTGAGTTTCCAAAAGAATGGATTTATCTAATTTTTTTAATTTCAAGTTCTCCAACCGGAGAGGGGGGTGTGCTAAGGTGGTCTCATGTACCCCTACCGATCCTTATATCTAGCTGACTATCTTGCTCCTGCCTGACCACAAAAGTGAAACTAGACACGTTGATGACATTACCATTTGCATGATCCTCTCTCTGATCCTTTCACTTAGCCAATATGCGTTAGTAACATTGAAGCGCATGTCCACCTTGGTGTTAACTGTAAATACAGTTATGAAACCCAGGATTAGGGATCACAGGACACCCAGGATTAGGGATCATAAGACATCAGAGGGGAAGAGAACAGACCTTTGTTTACGTTCTGACCGCCAGGCCCACCACTTCTTGCAAAACTCACGGTAACATGGTCTGCATGTACATATAAGTTGAGCTAAAAATTTACTCATAACACAATGAACAGGAATTTATCATAAAGATTGGGGCAAGCAGTATCTTAATCATAGAACAGACAAGGTAATGATTTTCACTTTTCAGCATAAATTGCCAAAAACAGCTGACAACCATAAACAAAGTAAGAAAACAACAATATTTAACAATTGCAGGTAAAAATGTCCAGGTTTTTCAGACCCTCACACTCTATGTTTTCATTTTTCAGTTGCTGGTAAAAAACAGAAACTGTCCCTGTAGCCTTGATAGACAAGGGAGGGGCGGATACTATTCAATTGATAGACAAGGGAGGGGCGGTTAAACTATCCAAGGCTAGAGTAGGTATTATTACCACCATAGTTATCACGCCCCTAACCTGGATATCCTCCATTATAGCCTTGTCCATAAGTTTGTGAAGATTGTTTGGTTGCAATATTGGCATTAGCATTTATAATTGGTGTGGCTTGTTTGTGATAGTTAAGTTGAGACTCAATTGTCAATGAAAAAGAATAAACATCTTCAAGTTTAAGAGTATTTGACCATGCAATAAGAGTGTAAATTAGCGACTCATTTCTAAACCAACAAGGATGTATGAGATTATGACATCCTTGGAGAGGGGTTGACCAACAATTGCAAGTTCATCCACGAGCTTCTTGATATGAAGAAAATAATCAATGGTAGAAGAAGCATCTTTGGTGGTAGTGGCTAGTTAAGTTCAAATATGAACAATGTGAGCCTTTGATTGGAAGGAGAAACTTTGTTCAAGGGATAGTCACACATCTCGAGACATGACTTGAGTAAGAACACTTTCAGTAAGAGGCCATGAGAGTGCTTAGAATGAGATTATCTTGTTGTATCCATTGAAGATAGGCAATATTTGGTGAGGGTGAGATATCTATATTGGAGGGTGAACTTTTGAAGATTGAAGACAGTTTTGGAAAGAGAACCATCAATGCAGTCGAAGACACTTTGACCCTTGAAGTATGGAACCATATGGACTTTTCAAAGGAGATAATTGTCACAATGGAGCTTCATTGTGACCATGTGAGGCATAGTTGTAAGGGTTGGAAATTATGATGGGTATGGGTTGGAGTTGGAAGAGACAGGCATTGTAAACAGTTACCATGCCCTCGGTCTTGATATCTTAAGATATCACCTAACAGTTTAAGTTCAAATATCACCACCCTCATTTTACTTCATAAAATTAAACACAAGATAATGGTTGGCTCATGCAAGTTTCAAGTCCAAAGAGCTTTTACTTGAGGTAATGTGTTAAAAAATAATATAAATTATATCTTAAGATTTCACCTAACAGCTTAAGTTTTTAAGTTGAGATAATTATTTGACATACTCTAATACACTTACAAAAAGCAACAGAATAGCATCAAGCTAATATTGAATCCAAGAAGGGTAGATTTTCATTGTAGATTCTCATCCAAGATTTAATGAATTATCAATAGTCTAGCTAATTAGTACTAACAAGGCAACAAATTCCTTGTAGATACAATTTTTTCACCAACAAAAATTTTAGCCAGGCAATGAAACCTTGCTACAACGAGCTCCAATGACATTTATGCATGGCTTTTATTCAGCAAGGCCAAAAGTAGGATCAATGATTAGTATGCCACAATAACCAGTTATCACAGTGCTTCAATTAAAGCACTGGCCATCACCAGAGTTTTACAGAGCCCATAAAGTCAAAACAGCAAAAAGAAAACCCCCCTACTAAACTTATATAATCATTTAGCCATTGTAAATGATAGATTTTGATTCACTTATTTTCACCAATAATTAAGGTTAAGATTGTTGAATTAAGCTCATCTCAAGCTCTACTGGGTTAATTACGACTAATGAAGCGGGAAAAAAACCCTTAACCAGATAGATGAATTAGAGCAAGTAAATTGAGCTAGATACCATCTATTTGCTTTTCATTTCTTCAATGTCTTCATTATTTCCGTCTATTACAGTTAAAAAGCAAACTGCAGATTAGAAAAAAAAATTAACGTAAACTAGAAAAGATTTTTTTAAAAAAAGTGATTAATCCTTTGTGTGATTTCTAAACAAAGCGAATGATTGAAAATACCAAGTGTAATTTTTGGAGGCGGCTCGTTTCCAGCGGCGCTGGCACGCTCCTCAGCCTCTTGCAGTAACTGTTGAACCTGAGACAGCCGAGAGGATACCTTCTTGTCATCGGAACCAGCACATTTAATCCGGCTGAAGCTGATTTCCCGATTTGGTACTTTAAGGTTAGCCCAGCGCAAGTTGCCTAATGTTCTACTAACAGAAAAGGAGAGCACTGGCGGTATTAGCAGATTATCGAGGAAAACTTGTTTGAGGATCATGTTGGTTGAGGTTCTGATAACTGCCATTTTTGTTGGTTTGGTTTTTTAAGCGAGTGAAACCTGTTACATGTGAGATTTGTGGCCGTGTTTGAATTTTAGATCTAGTGGCTCGTGGCCTTCTCACCTGCTATTCGGCCCAGATTGGCCACGGGCCTCCTCAACGTGGCAACATTGACCAGTTTTTTCTGGGAGCCATACTTTCGTTGATTATTTATTTATTTATTTATTTGTAAAATTCAGATTTGCAATTCACTCCTTAAATTGAATTTAGCTTTGAAACTCCGCCAGGAGGCAATCCCATCTCAGAAGTCAGAACACAGAGGTGGTAGATAAAAACAAGGCTGCTCATCAACGAGTTTGAGAAGAATTCTTTAGGAATGAAATCATCTCAAAAGTGTTTTGAGTTATTATCATTAACATATCAAAAGCTAAGGTAAAATACGATATGGAAGAAAGGTGAATATCTCAATACAATAATGCATGGATAGAGAAATCATCGATGGCAATCATGTAAGATGAACTTTAATCACCATCTTAATCTGGTGCGGCTGATGCATATAACTGATTAATGAATAGGTACAACCACTTCCTATCCCCCGTTCCACTACAGGTGGACGAGCAAGGAAAAGTGGGAAATGCACTAGAAGCAAATTTGATGTGTCTCCTCGATTCTTAATTGTAAGGTTTCCATCGAGGATAACCGTTCATGTCTTTGACATCTGATGAACCTTTCCTCCTTCCTGACTTCTGTATGCGTGATGATCCTGCCCCAACCGTGGTGTCTGGCACCATTCTCTCAGAGTGCTGTGATCCTTCTGTGGAAGGAAGAGCCCAACCTCCTCTTCTTGCCTGTGCATTCTGTCCACTGCTGCTAGTCCCTATATCTCAAAATTATACAGCGAATCAGCAAGGTAAACCTCAAGAAAATGATATAACAACATCCAAACCACTGCAACTACAAAAGATTTGCTGCTCTGTTGCAATGACAGCAAATGTATGTTAGAAGTCACCACAGATGTTAATGTTGTCGTCCCCGCTCAGTCCAAATTAACACTCGGTTGGCTACATTCACAAATTCATCTAGCACATGCACATCTTATTTAATTGGTGGGATGCCTTTTTTATGTGCATTTCAACATCTGAAAGCAGACATATGAACAAACACGGACTATCTACAAAGATAAAAGCAAAGTTGAAGTACAAATGCATACCTAAATATACAAGATTATATCCCCAGCGGTTTCAACCACATCAACTACCCTACACATAAATCTAAGCTCGTGGACTGGGATGATTTATCAGCCAGTAAAATAAGAACTAGCTGAAATTTGACAAGGATCTTGTATACCTTTACACTACCGAGGTAAAGTGTGAACTTCTCTCCCTCACCCTGATACAGATGAACTATATTAGCATACACAAGCACAAATTTCTTCTTGGAACATAACTAAAATGAAGCTGCCCTCATGTTCTAGAGGGCAGTTTTGTATGCCCGGTCTATCAAAGACCACGCCCATGTGGATTATTTGGCACTCAATTTTTATAGAGCTGCATCTATTCAACAGCCCCTCGCATGAATCACAAAAGACGATATACAGTGAAAAATGTTCACGTCTGTCAGCCTTCAATTGCACATCCTGATTACAGCAAATAAGTAGCTTGCTAAAATTGAAGGGGGGGTGGGGGCATCTTAAGACGAAAGACATCTTATCATGTAAGAAAAGGCGAGCATTTCAAAGCAGCCAAAGCAACTTACCCATGTTATCAATGCCAGTGAAACTTCCAGTCCATCCAGGCAAATGCTTTCCAGCATTTCCCTTCCAAGCTTCTTCAAAACCAGAGAGCTCATCTTGTAACACACAGATCCCAAGCTTCAACTTGGTCATTTTGGGTGCTTAAATATGAATCATGACAGGATAGATAGCATGACTACATACCTTCATTAAGATTGTGCAATGTCTGCATTGTATCCACCCTACCATCCGATTTAAGCTTCCTTGTAATGCTATGGCCCTATAAAATCAATCCAAAATGTCGCAACACATTCTATACATCAAAAATGCAAAATGTTGAAGGTATGAATATCAAAACGATCATTAGTTATAATATTGAACAAACAAATACCTTATTGTGAAGTCCTCTAGACACTCTGTGAGTTGCTTGGCCAGTAGCACTATTAGCTTCTTTGCTTTCTTCGAAAGTCACCTGTTCCACAAGGACAAATAAATAACAGAACTAAAGAAACAACTGCAAACATATCTCAAAATAAAATTACTCACTCCATCACTTCCTGCCCTCCTTGTAATGGAAGAAGTGTAGTAAGCTCCATTTGCACCACCATGAGTGACAGTAGAGCTCTGAAAAGTGAACCTGCGTCCTTGGGGTTGTGACTCAATGCCATTGAATCTACTATAATCATTTCTATACTGCAAGTGCTTGCTCTTTCTCACTGCAACAAGAAGAACGAACATACTTGTTTACGCACTCTGACAACATTATCAGCAGAAAAATAGATAAGATACCACGCACTACAACACATAATACAAGAAGACATCTCACCTTCAGCTTCATTATCTGGGTCCTCAACAAACGGCTCCTTGCTCCGCCTACCATGTTTTCTAGGATTCTCTTTCTTCTCTTCATCTCCTTCAGTTTTCTCGTTGTCAGAATCTAGCTCTTCAATAATCGGCCCCTTTGATTTCTTCGGCTCTGGAACTTGTTGCTCAATATATCCAGAAGGATGCATGTTGTCAAAAGGAGATAGATGCATATTAGCGAAAGGATTTCCACTGGAACCAAAGAAACTCGACTCGAACAGACCTCCAAATGGACGCGTGAAGAAGGGGTCATCAAATGGATCCCTTCCACCGAAAAAACCAGAGAGCAAACTTCTCTGGCTCCCAAAACCACCAAAAGGGCCACCATTACCAAAGAAAGGATCTCTGTTACCCCTGCTTCCTTGCATTTTCAAGCAAACACAATACAACACCTGAAAAAAATAGTAAAACGCCATTCAATTTCAAAGAAAAAATCCGAATTTTGAATGATCGAAGTGTACAACGATCATAATTTCCATCGCTACATTTATAATTACCATAATTAGCACTTAATTCTGTTTAAGAAAGAAAAGGGCACTTCATGCAAAAAATAAAAACAAGGCACTGATCAGAATACAAAACCCTGGAAACCAGAGAGGAGGAGAGAGTACCTTCAGAGAGGTTAATGATGAAAAATTGGAGAGATTCGAAGAGAACCAAATCCTAAGCAGGAATTCTTTGATAAAGGGTTTCGTGAATTTAAATGTTGAACTGACTCTGGAAATGTGAGAGAAGGGAGGAGGAAGGTTCTAGCATGCCCGCGATGAGCTGAGAAATTATTATGAGTGAAAGTACATTTTAGGCGCTACAGTTGTACAATAACTACACTTCAGTTCTGTTATTTTTAACTTTTTCCGTGTCAATTTCGTTATTTCATTCCAAATCCATGCCTTTCTTCTTCTTCATCTTTGTACGTCTTTCTTTCCTATTATTATGTTGATTGTAATGTTTTTTCTTTTAATTACAAGCTATCGATTTTTTATTTACTAGTCAATAAAAAATTATTTCATTAATTAATAAAAGCCAATAGCCTCTTGATACTGTTCTAATTTCTTTGGTGGGCGTCAGATTTTTGTTCTTCCAACAACAATTTTGCTTTTGAAGGTGGTATAAGAGAAATATAATTATAATATTTTAGTTGAGAAAAATATTTATTAGAATTTGATATAAAATCTTGTGGAAAATCTCCTTTTCATTTTTTCCGTTACAACCCTTTTTGTAAAAAGTTCACTGATGAAGTT
>Ga0325400_1004377_pt1 | contig 13074 bp, 6 predicted proteins | sample PopdelMetagenome_2_FD_205662 | JGI IMG/M metagenome (GOLD analysis project Ga0325400, IMG submission 205662) | Populus deltoides microbial communities from Bellville, Georgia, United States - Xylem-PdKOR-R1 | ecosystem: Host-associated > Plants > Phyllosphere > Stem > Wood/Secondary xylem...
TCTTAGAGATATTTGTTTATATATACTTTTATAAGATATATCTTAAAAAATATATAAGATACTTAATATAAATATTTCATAAATATCCAAGTTATAAAATATTTAATATAAATATTCTATAAAAATCTAGAATATTTATAAAAACATTTATGGAGATATATACATATCTCCCATTGCTCACATTTAACATTCTACCACTAATGTAAAATCAATGTCCCTTGAGATTAGTTCAGGTGGGAAAGGAGAGAATTAAATAGAGAGCTTAGATTCGATTGTATACCCCATATATATATATATATATATATATAGAACTCTAAGCTTTAGCCTTTAGCTCCATAAAAGTTTGACCACAAACGTGATGCCATGTTGTCAAACTTAATTTAGTAGGTAAAGATCTTGGATTCAAGATTTAATTTCGATATATGACCTGTTTAAGCACATCTTCTGAGCATCAAGCTCCACTTTTTGCCACCGCTTGCCATGAAGATATAAATTACTAAAACCTTGTTCTCAAAGCAGTTGTTTTCTTTGAACCCTTTCTAGCTAGCCCATGGATAGAGTCAAACTCCAACCCTAAAAGCAACTCCCTTAGTTGTTTTATATATATATATATATATATGTGTGTGTGTGTGTATATATATATATATGTATATGTATAGAAAAATAGTAATCAGGAACACATATAATCATGATAATGATGATCGTAAACAAATCAGACAATGCATTGTCACTTACAACTGTCATTACAGATCTCCATACATGTATAAATTAAACAACATCGAGATGGGTACCTTGTACCGTACAAGCTGGGGGGTGGGGAGGGGGGAGGCTAGCAACTCCTTTGGAAATTCAATGTGTCAAATGGGTATTTGACCATGTGCATGGTGCTGCTAGCTTGGTACGAGTGATACAAACATTACCCAACATTTGGACAGACATATCCCTTGACAGTAGCTGGTAGCTAGAAATTAGAATATATAATTAGTTTGAGCATATGGTAATTGATAATGGTGTCCTAATATGTGGCCTTCTTAATTAATATGTTGTTTCTTATCCAATGAAGACAGCCCAAGTGCCCTTTGGAATTTGCTTTTTCAACATGACGTCATTCATGCATGCTACAGGATCATAAACCCTAATTTAGATGGACAGCACTGAACATGGAGATCAGGAAGAGATGAGCCACACATTTTTTTTTTTTAAAAGTCTACTAATTACTATATAGGTTTTGGTGGGGGAATGTGGATCTTGTAAGATCTTCTTATGATGAATGGAAACCTTTGGCAAAGCATCAAGATCTCCAGATTCATCCATCTTTATGCAAATTATTACTGATCACAACATCTCAACTTTCTATATATGACCTAAATATTCCTTTTTATGGGTTTGGTTGCACGAATCACATAATTTATAGGTAAAGGTATCATGGAGCTTAAAACTTACATATCTAATAATTAATTAATTTGGAAAAAATCATGTTCATCAAATTAATTCAGGCAAGTTATTTTTATTAAAATAATGTTATCTTTTTAAAAAAATTTCTAGTGTTAATCAGTCAAGATTGAACTTGGTTTGATTCTATCAATTAAAAAGCTAAAACTTAAATTGAGTTAAGCGAGTTTTACTATGTAATCTGATTTTTTAACTAAAAACTAGACCGAATTGGGGTTTTAAATCCTGGTTTTTCGAAAAGAAGTCGGGATGTAACAAGTTTGAACTAGATAAGGTTTCCTTTATTCATTAATATATTTTAATCCAGTCTCAATCACAATTTAATACATGCATGAACTGTTGCATTCACGGAACCAAGAATTCATACGATGGGGTGAGGCAGAGGTGTGAGCGTAACGAGCCGGTGTGCAAAGCAAGCATAGCTGGAAAACACGAGAGAGTAAAGAAAGGCAACTGTCGGTATTTATTGTGAATTGTACGTAGGAGTGCCTTCGGCAAAAGAAAAAAGGAAAGAAGGAAAGAAACGCGGTAGGCAATAGGCACCGACGACAGACAAAAAACACAGAACACGACACAGAATGATAGATAGAAACAGAGTGGTGATGAGTGGTTAGGGCAATGTACTTACGTTCAAAAATACATGAAAAGTCAACTCTTTTCTTGATTTTTCTGGCTGCATGATTCTTTTTTCTGTTGACGCTGGCTTCGTTCTTTTTTCTTTTTTCTTTTTTCTCACTTAAATTAAATTCCTTCTGTAGGCTAAGTCAGAACACCTACCTTCCTTCACACTCTTTCTCCCCGTTTCTTTTCTTTCTCTCACAAGGATCATCAAAATCATTCCCAGCATGCAGAAGTTATAACTACTGTTCAGGAATAGCTCAAACGCCATTATACCCTTTAAATATTTATTTATGTTCACACCCAAAGCTTAATTTCTATGTTTATATATATATGTTCATTTCAGGGGGCACAACGTGCCTGCCGGTCCAAGCTCCCATCCCATGGCAAAAATCAAAATCAAAAGCTCCCGTGTGCTTTGCAATTTAAGCATATTTGTCTTCTAGCAATATTTTCAATTTGTTGTTCAAATCCAATATCCCTTTTTAAAATAAATTTCTTGTATTTTACAACCGAATCCATATCATAACCCAATTTTATTTTATAATTAAATTATATTTTTTCAAAATATTGAACTTTACTGTCCACACAGAATATTGCCACTTTAGTTTGATTTTCTTCTACTATTTTTATCCTTCCATCATTGTTCATATCATAACCCAATTTTAAATTTCCCATAAAATTGTCATTTTCTTTTAAACACAAAATAAAAAAATTAAAACAAAAATGAAGAAAGACCGGCAGCTTTGGTAGATCAAGCTGGGAAAGGTTTTAAACCCATGCAGGAACCAAACCAAGATTTTGGACAAAATTGGAAGCCCGATTGTACCCCAAAGAACCTAAGATTGAAAGACAATGTAGATTTAAAGTTAAATTAAATGATAATCGGATGAATTTGCATAAAAATTAAGTCTAAGAACTTGATTAGACTTTTAATAGGTCAATTTAATTTAATCATGGGCTCAATTAAAGGTTTAATTAAGTTTACGAATTAATTTGGGTCAAATTAAAAGAATTAATTAAGTGCAAGGACTTAATTAGACTTTTAATGGGTCAAATCAATTTTATTAGGGACTTAATTGGTGGAAAAAATAATTTTGAAAGCTTAATTGAAAAAATTGAAATTTTAAAGAACTATATTTAATTTTCCAAACTCAATTGGGTGAAATAAGAGACAAAGTTGCAAGAAATCAAAGTTCGGGGGTCTATTAAGGGCCAGAATAAAGAAATTTGCATCCAATAACTTTTTTACGAAAGACGTGCGGGTTTAGGGACCCAATTCAATTGAAAACAATGATGAAATTGAAAAAATTAAAAGTTCAATGATCAATTAAGAATAAAATTAAAATATCTAAAACTAAGAATCAATTAAGAATAAAATTGAAAATATCTAAAACCAAGGATCAAGATGAAAAAAGCGCTAAGGGGTCAACCAATAACAAAATTGAAGTTTGAATTGATTCTTAGAATCAAAATTCAATTGAGGATTTAATTGAATAAATTAAAAGAATAGGGAATTAAAATTAAAAAAAAAAGATTAATAAACTAATTTAGATCAAAACCCTTAAAACAACACCGTTTCATTTAAATAAAATGATGTGTTTTGATGTTGTTTAGACCTAAACGAAGTGTTTTATATCAAACGATGTTATTTTAATCAATAAAAATACAAATAATAATAATAATAATAATAATAATAATAATAATAATAATAATAATAATAATAATAATAATAATACCGCACGACATATTATGTGACAATGTTAATTTTCTCTACCTTTATACCAAAATAAAACTATTCATGAAGTTATTTTTCAAAGATATTTAGGTAATGTTTGGGAACGCAGCTGCGGCTGCCTTCCCAAAAAATTTTAAATTTTTTTTTTACTAAAATTTAATATAGTTTGTACGTTTTGAATCGTTTTGATGTGTTGATATCAAAAATAATTTTTAAAAAATAAAAAAATATCATTGATATATATTTTGATACGAAAAGTTATTTAAAAAACTCCCGCAACCACACTATCAAACATATTTTTAATGCATCAAGTACACCCTAAATGAGACCAAAAACACACCTCTAGTCACTCTGATATCATACTGCAACCCCAATCCCCGCCGGTTTGCAGCCTTGGAGTCCAGCAACGCCAGTAATACCTCATCATGACATATTTTATATATCTAGCTCTTTTTTTAAGCTGATTAACTAAATCAATTTGATATAAAACATGATTTAAATTACAATATGATAAGATAAATCACTGATTTGACCTGCTAGGGTAGGCTGCATTTAATAATATTATCAAGTGTTAAGACAATTCATGAACCCCAACACGGCTGCAGTCTTTGGGTGCGTGTTTATTATGGTGGTGGGAGTTCTTTCCCACATGACTATACAAAGTACTAATCACACATGGAGACTTGGAAACTGCACTGCACTGCACTGCAATGCAGTATAACGAGTTTCATGCATCATTCATGCTCATGGTCTGTTCTACGTGTTACGTTGAAGGCTGTGGACGTTGAAGCTTTTTAATTCTGAATTTTTAATTCTATCTCCTGATCATAAAATTCGATTGATAAATGGAAGACTAAATGTACCCATTTTATGAGACTTGAAAAAATCCTCGTGTAAAAGAGTGGTGGTGCTTTCCCCATTAAAATAGACTCGAAAGATTTGGGGTACTCGATGTTTAAAAGAAAAATACTCTAATATTTAAGTCAGTATAATGTTTGTACAGATAATTAAAATAAATGATTGTATGCGTGTTTAGGAAGAGAATTCATAGCATTTTCTAGATTTAAATGATATTTAAACCTTGTTTAAATTTTATACCAAATTTGTGTTGAGTATTATGTTGCTTAAAGAGATAAAATTTATAAATATTAGTTCTAGACAAATGAGCTCTTCTTAATTATACTTATAGAGAGATTTGTTTATATAAATTTTTTTAAGATAAATATCTTTAAATATATCTAATTTTTAAATATTTTATATAAATATTTAAGTTATAAGATATCTAATATAAATATTTTATAAATATCCTAGATATTTATAAAGATATTCATAGAGATATGTATATTATGTAAAACACTATAAAAATTGTAAAAGTGATACAGAAAAAAATAAGGTCAATCAAATAAATACCAGGTTTTCTGATATCCAGAACCGATTGGGCATGAGTATCCAATGTGACTCAGCCCAAAAATTAATATTGTTATGTAGTTTTTTTATATATCATTATCACTGATAAAACCGCGTTTAACTTCAAAAAAATCATTATTTTATATGAATTTTCAAGATAAATTAATTTTTTTTTGTGAAAAAAAGGGAAAGAAGTAGCCTAAATGTGTCACTTGTAAATTATTTATAAATTATTTTTTTCTGATTTAACCTTGATTCTTTAGAAACACCTTCCAAGATTAACTCAATCGTAAGTTGATCACTTGAAATCTGAAAAGATCGCAGACACCAATCAATCCATGAATGAGAATTTTTCTTTTTCCCGGTTGTTAGTTATCTCGTGGCGGCTAGCACCCATCTTCAGCCACAAAAAGGTTATATTCAAGAAACACAAAGATGGCCCACTGGATCGTGCATCACACATCTCTCCCCACCACCGTCCATTCTAGTTCCCAAGGACGGTGTAGAAGGTGTTTGATGACTTGACCTTTGAAGAAAAACTTCAAAGGTATCAATAGGAGAAGGTATGTAACAGGTAGTCGGTTTGGGTGTAGCAGATCGGGCTCACTGACCTTTCCCCATGTGTACGTGTTGTTTTTTCTACGTTGAAAGTGATCATCTTGCAAACCAGGAAAAAAGACCTCTTCAGGCGTAGCCCGAGCATATTTCTGTACATAGTTGTCGCATCTTATTCGGGTGAAAATGATTTGAGCTATTAAATCACTAGATCATAGGGTAAAGTCATAGTTAGTCCAGTTAATATTTTTATTTAAATAATATTTTTCTAATGTTAATCCGGTCAATTAGGCTAACTAAATTTTATCAAATCAATATCTAATTTAATTTAATTAAAAACCAAGTTCAAGTCATGAATTTTATAAATCAATATGTCATGTCAGACTAAGTCTAGCTCTAGCAATCACGATCACAGCCAATCTTCGTGATATCTCTTGAATTCAATAAGTCAAAAAAACCCAAATGCCAAGATTTTCATGTTAACTTCGTTTCTTGTTTTTATTCTAGTCGGGAGTTGTTAATTACTGTGGAAAATAGGAAAATATATATGTCATCTACACCGAAATTAACCTGGGACGGTAGAGAACATGATGATGCTATAGCTAACAAAGACAATTTCAAAGTGGAGAGGAAAACTAGGATTTTCCCTGTTCCTTTTCATCCCAAATACAAACACAAGACCCTATAAAATTGCTGTATATTGGTCCCTTTCACAAGAAATTGTCAAGCTCCTTCTGAGGACTTGTCGAGAAAGATAACAGACTACTATTGAAATGGGTGCATATATGCAGCTTAATTGTCAAGCAAGATCGCAACATTGGTAGAAAGTGAGAAGACAACGAAGAACGAATTAATTTGATTTCACGGAACAGAAAAGGGCCAGTCATGATCCTTGCTTTGCTGTAATCGAAGACCTTTTCAACAACCCTAGAGTTCTGTAATTTTGACAGAACCATTCAAACTCTTTAAGCAACAAAAACACAAAAAGAGAAAAAGGAAAACATTTTCAACCCAAAATAGGGTGAAGATAGAGAGAGTGACTAGCAATTCTAAGTCTTGGACTCAAATCCATGATGGCGACTTTTTCCCATCATTTTCAACAATAATAAAAATAAAAAACAAAGGTTTGGTACCACAGCAAACCGCGCAATTAACACCTCTACCAAACAAATAAATATATAAATAAAAACAAACCCTTCTCTCAGCCTTGCTAAATTAATTTGTTGCCCTTTACAAGTTCATAGTGAAATCAAGATATGCCTTTTATCCAAGATCCTCCACCCACCTAAACTTCACTTCAGATTGCTTGTTTTTTTGTCTTGAAAAGCACCCACTATACTTCAAGTAATCCAAATCCCACTCAGCATAACCCTTGAGCCAAGCTGTTGACTTCTTCTCGTTGCAACGCATGAGATTGACATTTCATGGGGCTTGAAGGGAATGAAGTAGGCAGGAAATTGAGTAATTTACTTGCAAATTGGGTTGCAAATTAAAAATGATGGTGCAGGGAGGTTGACTTCGGCAATGTAAATAGTCAAGAAAGTAAAGTAGAAAAATAAATGTTCCCCAGTCAAGCAGCATTTTTGCCATTAACGAATTATACATTTCCATAAATATGGACTTGGCAAGGAGAGATCTCACGTGAGAAGACCATTTTGAAAACCTGAAGCATGAAAACGCGTTAAGTGATTGAATCGCACAACTCCAACAATTTCTCTATCTTTCTAGCATGGTTTGATTAATCTTAAATATTGACGAGGTTGACAATCATCCCACATGTACATGATTTTCTTTTATTATTGTCTGCTTAGTGTATTTTCCACGAACAGCATCATGTAGCTTACCCCCAGAGGCCTTTTGATCTCAATTATTTAAGGTAGCGTGAGCTAATTCGAATTCATGTTGCAAGCCTTGTATATTTCGTCGATACTCCTATTATAAGGCTAGAAAGTCATAGATTAACGCCTAACTAATTACATAAACACATGTTGCTAGCTTGGACAAAACACTCGTTAATTAATGCCTATCTGATTATGAACATGCCGAAAGCCGTGAGAGTTAGCACCGTGACGCAACGCATTGCTGGCAAAAACGCCTGTGTTACCAAACGGGTACTTGGTTTAATAAATCGTCAAGTATGCTTGTATTAACTTCAAGACAAGATCGAGGATGCCATTTTTATAAATTTTAATCTATGTTTAGTATGTTTTCTACAATTTGAAAACTTAATATTAATGAATCAAAATTGACCTACAAATACCACTATACTGTCTAATTAAAAAAAAATACAACAGGTTCATTTAATTTGACCTAATAAAAGAAATGGAGGGTGGATCCACTATCACATCTCCCAAATCTCAATTGTCCGCACGCCAGATTATTCAGCCACGCTGCGCTGCAGTGAAAGGGTCAAGTATTTGTTGAATATAAAAAATATTTAGATATTATTAATGGTTTTTTTATGAAAAAAAATTGCATTGAAGTTGATTTGATATAATCTGATTAACTTTATGAGTTTAAAAATAACTCGGACTATTTATAAAAACACAGTTTGACAAAAACCAATTTCAATGCCAATTTAAAAAGAACAAGAAAAAATTGAGTTAACTGGGTTAAACCGCTAAACTCGCGACCTGGATCATGAGACGAGGATAACTGAATAAGAAGAAAAATCAATGTTTAAGGACCCGTGACTCGAGTCATGAGATCGAGATAACCTCTTAGAAAAAATATAAAAAAAACAACTCGATTTAATCTTGGTTAAAATGCCAAAACCATGAATTTGATCATGATACCAAGATATTCCTATAGAAAACAAATCAAAATAGATTTAAAAACTTAATTCCCAACCAACTCATTGCTGAATGATAAAATTTAAAAAAAATCAATTAAAAAAAACAAAAAACAACTCGAATTAACCCGTTAAATAATATTTGTAAGTCATGAGGAAATAATGATCTAATAGAAAGCAAACAAAACAAATTATAAAATTTAATTCTCAATCAACTTAATAGTAAATGATGAAATTAAAAAGAAAAAAGTTAATTAAAAAAATCAAGTCAACTGGATTAACTCGCAATACATGTCATGAGAATGTGATAACCTAATAAAAAAAATCTAATATTAAAAAATAAAATTAATAAAAATAATATCCCGAGTACAGTAAGAACTAAGAACACCTTCTTTATTATTATTATTGTTGTTAATATCCAATGAGACAATAACTCCATCGGGCGTTACCTCATAGCGAATGGGCATGACAGGCAGGCTTCTTCAGAATCCTTAACATATGCCGGGGCCAAGCCTTTTGCCTGGTAGTGCCTACCCAAGCACAGCAAAGCCCTAGATGATCATTTTTATTACCTCTCTACAACAAAGATAGCATTTTCAATTCAAATTTGGTGGGATATCATCAGATGAGCAGTTAAAAGGCCTCCAAGAAAAGATGTGCGATTTGCTATGTGCTCTGTGGTCAAGTTCTTGTAAACCATACCTACTGAAGCAAGCTGGCATCTCCATGAAACCCACCAACCTTTACCCCAAACGGATAGCATTACTCCATTATTATATCTGCTCGGCAAATGACGAGCTCGCTAGGGCATGCTAGCAGCATTAATTAGTTCTCAACAGTAGCCATAGATATTTTGTTTGTGGTAGGCTTCTTGCCACGTGAACAATCATGTTGTGTAGCAGTATATTATCTGTCTTACAGTTCTGCTCCAAATGTGAGAGGCTAGTGGCAAAAGGTCAGTGAACTACTTTCAACGGAACAGCAAATCATTATGAAACCAAGGTCGCTGCCGCTGCATATGGTACCCACGGAAAATGAGATCCGGAAATAATTCAATAACCCGTTCATTCGGGGGCGTGGGGCACAGGAAGATTTATATCAAAGTTTAAGACAAGGTCCAAGATTATCCAGCTTGTAAGTCAAGAGTGTTAGCTGGCTGTGCATTACCTTATTAGTGTCATGTTTGTTGATATCATCGCAAAATTATTTCATAGATCTCAAATCCAAGGCATGCAGCGCATCTAGATCTATTAGGTTTTCTCAATGAGATTTTCTGGTTAAAATCCTGAGGGGGAGCTATTCTGACTGGCAAGAGTGATTATCTCACCTCCCATGGATGTGGCCATCGAGTCCGGTTGTGGTCCAACTGCTAACACCCTAATTCGATTTATAAACAGACACAAATGGAACCAGGCCCGGATTGACAAAACACAAAATCTTGGTGTTTGCATTAGCGCAGCAGTTTCTACAACAGGAGCATGTTCTAATGAAGCCCAGTGATTGGCCGACAGCCACTAAACCCTGCTCATTGTGGTTTTCCTTGTTTTCACTTTGCTCCTTTTGCCTTCTAGGAGACAGAGGGAAGATTTAATATTGGTTCTTTTCCATAATTCCATCAAAGATTTGTGCAGCAATCATTCCGTATTTCGATATTAATAAAAGAAACTACAAAAATGTACAGGCAATCGTCAAGTGCCTAAGCAAGAAGTATATAATAAATGAGATAATTGAAGGCTAAGACATTGCATGCCATATGCATACATAGATTAACATACAAGCTGGATTAGTTATACTCATAGGAAATCTCATTATATTGAATCATCAGAATCATCTGAATCACTTCTCTCAGGCTCCTCTGCGTTAGCTGTTGTTTCTGGCACATCAGGCTTTGCTTCAGGAGCAGGCTCAGGTTTCTTATTTGCTTTGTGAGCATTCTGATCACCTTCTTCCTCTTGCTCATTAGCTTCAGCATGTAAAACTTCAGTTAAGGATTTACTTGAATAGTAACAACGTTTTGACATTCAATCAAAGAATGCAGTCAATACACTTTAACAAGTGTGACTCCACCGAAATGAGTCTCCCTTAAATTCTCTTTTGGGAATGTTGCCTTCCCTTGCTCACAAAATGAACACAACCAAAATTTAACTTTCAGAGCATAATCCACTACTGATTAATGCAGGTATGACTGAGCTAAGGTTGGTTAGCAACAATTATTAGTGCAAACGGTGGTGCTTTTGGTGTTGCAGTCCCGCAGGATTATAATGCAAATTGGACAATAGAAAATTGCCCGTCTACCAAAAGCATCCCTAAAGTTTTGCATGCTTAATAAGGGGAGCTTACCCTACCTTTTCATTTTTGCAATAAATATATACAATTCACAAAGAACACACATGCTGACCCTTACTGGAATCTATAACCCTTGAGCTAATCTAGAATAGCAGAACCTACGGCTTGGTAGAAAGTGGACAATTTTTAGTCCTCTTTTAGCTGAATAAAAATAAACAAAACTGAATTCATGCATAATACTATAGGATATCAGCGTTTTCGACTGTGCCCCCTGCCATGATGTTTAGAAGATCTTTCTCAACACGCTGTACAAGCTCGGGCTGCAGAGGTAATATAGACATATAAGTAAAGACAATGAGGTGAAAAGGAAAAAAGAACAGCACTGTAACAGCACAAGTTAGATCTCAAACCACAAAATATTTCTTGCAATCTTAGTTTCAACAACATAGTTTTGAGAGTAGGAGATCACACATACATTGAGGTCTGGCTCCCTGCGAAATCTTCGCTTTCGAGCATCCCTCATAGGAGGAGTGAGCCCATGTCTGTACTCCACCACATCTGGAGCAGTATCACCAGCTTCTCTAACCATGAGCATCTGCCAAATTAAAACAGATAATATTGCAGCAAGTATAAATGATTTACCCATCTCTTATCAACAATCTAAACCGAAAGCTTTAACAAGTGTTATTACCTGACCAATGTCTGAAGTTTTTACTAGTGCACAATCATCATATGTTTTGTAGGACTCTACAGCACAAGGAAGATCCAAGAGAGATGCAGGGAAATGTTCATCACCAATGACAAATGTGCCACTCCTTCCATCCTCTGCAGAACAGGATATTCCATGTTTATGAGCAAGCAAAGACTCTAGGCCAAAAGAATGATTTTCATACTACATAATTCTCAATCAATTTTCTCTTCAGTAACAAAAGAATAGAATTAGAAGAAATAAAGGAAGAAGATAAATAAGGGAGAGAGAAATAAGTGTTTTAGAGCTGTGGAGAATGAACACCACGCTGCTATGACACTGGTGGCTGTATCATCTTCTCATCATTGCTACCATTCAAACCCAACACATACTGGAAGTGACAATTGTAACCAACATAAGAAAGGATAAAAAACTCACATATAAAAATGTATTGACGATAAATTAAAGGTATTTGGTGGAAAATAGAAACTGGCAACAGATTGATACATGTCCTTCTCTTCATACCGCATTAATGCTTGAACGCACACTAGGTGGATGAGAAAGGGTCTAGAAATAACATTTGAAGAACAGATAGTTTCCAAATATAAAAGGAGGCAGTTTGCTGTATAGTTATTATCATGATAGAATTTTTATGCCACCCAACTCAAAATTAAGAAAACCACAACAGGATCTATCACAAATGGGAAATTTTCAACATGAGCTCGTTAGAAGCAATAAAAACATAAAGCATGACTATGTTCACAGAGCCTTGCTCCCAGGTAGATAAGTAAACTGAAGTATTAAACCGCAAAATCAAAATTGAAAGGGTAGAGAACGAAGGCTGAATTTAGGGACCATAAGCATGAAGTAAACATGAAATGTATGCTTTCACAGCTTTTATACACTAAAACTCAAACGCCTGCAGTGAAATTCAAAGGCAAAACCAGTTTCCATTTTTTTTCTTTCTATATATGATTACAAGGAGAATGCAGGAAGAGAAAAAATCCCCATGGTCAATGAAGGAACAATACACTGTGGATTGATTGAATCAATGGTAACACCTAAAGCACTATACATGTAACAACCACCAAAAACAAACAACAACAGAACATATATACTATAATAAACAAAATCCTCTCATTAAATACAAAGAAAGTATGCTCTCACCTGAAAAAGACAAATCCAAAGATTGCTCCTCAGAAGAAGAAGCAGTTTCACTCAAAAGGCGATCCAATTTCTCCGCAATAGAAGGTGGAACTCTTAGTATAAACTGTTCCTCCATTCCTACTTCACAAAAATGCAATATCATATCAATCTCTTCATACTTTAATGATCTATCCCAAATCAACACAAGTAAACTCCTCAAAAACCTCCAGAAAGTAATTATCATTTTTTTTTTCTAAAGATACAGCAATTTAAACTAGATATCCTTGGATAAAAAGGAGTTTAACTTCAATGGCAGAGAGAACAAAACAAAAGGATTAGAGTGTGCAAGAAATGGAATTCGAAAATTCAAAGAAGCTCTAAAACACAAAATTC
>Ga0325400_1004378_pt1 | contig 13074 bp, 6 predicted proteins | sample PopdelMetagenome_2_FD_205662 | JGI IMG/M metagenome (GOLD analysis project Ga0325400, IMG submission 205662) | Populus deltoides microbial communities from Bellville, Georgia, United States - Xylem-PdKOR-R1 | ecosystem: Host-associated > Plants > Phyllosphere > Stem > Wood/Secondary xylem...
ATATATATATATATATATATATAATTAACTTTTTAAAAAATACCTTCCATGTCCCTAAATGTTCTCTTCCCGCACACATACTTTAGCACACATATTAGTTCATTAACTTTTTTTTAATATGCCTTCTATATCCCTCAATAGTAACTTTTATGATTTTTAGGTAAAATTTCCTGAATCCTGATACCTGTTTATACCAAATCTTGCTCGGGTTATATTGAATTTCACTAAGTTACTCGTTGGTACTTTTAGTTTCATGAAATTCACTTTTATAAAAATTTTATTCATATTTTCATGTTTATTTATTTATTTATATATATTAACACTTGAACAAAACATTTTAATTCAGATTCTCAAATATATCATCGTTTTATAATTTAATTTATCGTTTTCCCTTATTTTTCATAATCCTGACTTTTATTAATATCAATAACATTATCCGAGGTTTTACATGCTCTCTCACAGAGTCTCACTTCAGCACTTTAGAACCCAAAAGCAATTTACAAATGAAAAGGATGCAAAAACATAAAGTCACATAAGAGACTCACCACTATATGACAATGTGTTGTACACGTGCCTCCTAGAGACTTTGTGATTACCAAAATGAACCTAGAAAAACTACGATGGCTTATTTGATCTTAAAGAGCATGTACAAAATGTCAGGAGAAACTTGGAGTTAGTTATCTATGATTCTAGTGCCATATGCAAAATACTCCCTACTATCTCTAGGGGTTCTACATTTACTTGGTATTGTAGTTTGAAGCTAGGATCCATATCCAGCTTTTCAGACTTATGCAGCAAATTGATTGCTCGCTTCAATATGAGCATTTCAACTAAAAAGAGCTTAACTGAACTTTTCTCCATTACTCAATCAGAATGAGAAAGCACTAGAGACCATTTGAAATGATTTAATAAATAGATGTTGAAGGTGGAAAACCAACTAGAACCAGTAGTAACAGAAGCCTTGATTAATGGAATACATAACTACTCCATATGGGAACATCTCTGAGTGCTACCTGATAGAAACCTTTTTAGTGTAAAGCAAACCATGAAGAATCATATTTGTGAAGAAAACACAAGTGCTCCACGACAAGAATATCCTTGTTTAGAGGATTTCCAAAGCAAGATAATAGGCATCATCCTCGAGATACCCAAACTTTTAGAGGTAATACCAGGATTCCCACACGAAATAGACTGGTATACCCATAATTGATGATCACTCCCTTAAACACCACTAGGGATTAGGTACTCATAGTAATATAATGGAAGGAATATATGCAATATCCACCACTCATGATGGGAGATGCAAAGAAGAGAAATGAAAAGAAGTAATGCCTTTTTAATAAGGATAAAAGACATGACACTAAACAATGCTTTGCCTTTAAAAAAGAAATATAGAGGCTCATAGCTAAAGGCTATCTCCAATAATTTATGAAAAACAGATATGGCAGCAAGGAATAGAAGCCAAGCCTTCTTACAGGTCTTTTCCAGAAATTAATGTCATTATGAGAGGAAATTTAATTGGTGAAGTTAAAAGAAAACGCAAAAAATCTTATGGGAAATAAGTGTTAGTTATAAGAGTTCAGAACCATTGGCATGTACCAATTATGTTTACGTATGAGGATAAAGAATGTGTGACTATTTTATATGAAGACGCTCTTGTTATTTCCATCATACTCTCAAGCTTCAATGTACATAAGGTCCTTGTGGATGATGAAAATATTGTAAACATTATATTAGAAGATGTTATGATTTAGATGGGTATTGAATCCTCTAGGTTGATTCTAGTGAAGACACCCTTTATTTAGGATTGAGGGGAAATGAGTGCTAATAGAAGATGCTCTAGATATCATAGTGACTATGGGGATATACCTTAAATGCTGTACATTATACTAGACCTTTATGGTGATCAAGACGAACCTCTCCTACTATGTCATCTTTGGTAGACCTCTTTCCATGAAATTAATGCAGTGATTAGTAATAAATATCTAATTATAAAATTCCTTACAGACAAATGAGTGGCTACTATGAGGAGAAACGAACTAATCTCAAGGAGGTGTACCTCAACTTGTCTAAAAGGTAAGAAGTCATTGGTTTTAGACTAGCTAAGGTCCTTAAAAAAACGAACAAAGGTTAGAACCTAAATCTCAAAAGAATTGAAAAAAGTAAGCATTGGTGAGAATGAAGATATGATAAAAAAGGTTGGCTCCATTCTAGAACCAAGACAATATCAATTATTGTCAAAGCTCTTTAATATCCAAAAATCAAATTTTACATTCAAGCCATCAGACATGTCAAGCATCAACCCTACAATGACCTCTCATCGATTGAACATTAGTTCTTCCTTCTTCCCAGTTAGGTAAACAAAAAGAAATTCTAGAGGGCAATAACAGAAAGCTATCTTAGAGGAGATGACAAGTTGTTAGAGGCAAGATTCATTTGGGAGGTGATGTGCCTTGAATGGCTTACTAATGTTGTTTTGGTGAAAAAAATCCAATGGAAAATGGTAAATGTGTGTGGACTTTGCTAACCTCAATAAAACATGCCCTAAATATAACTTTCCTTTGCCAAAGATAGATCGTCTAGTTGACTTTATTGTTGTTTTTGAATACTTAAGTCCATTGGATGCAAATTCTGGATATCATCAAACCCCAATGCATCCTGATAATGAAGAGAAAACTGTTTTCATCACTGACCAAGGAATATTTTGCTACAGAACTATGCCATTTATTTTAAAGAATGTTGGAGCTACATATCAAAAGATGGTGAAAAAGTCTTCAAGAATCAAAATAAACAGGAACATGGAAGCCTATATTGATGATATATTGGTCAAGAGTATGATTTTTGAGTAACATCTCCAAGATCTGCAAAAGGTCTTCTCTATTCTATAACAACACTAGATGGAATTTAAATCCTAGCAAATGTGCATTCAACATAAAAGGAGGGGAATTTATGGGTTTCTTTATAAGTAGTAAGGGCATTGAGCCTAATCCAGAGAAAAACCAAGCTATCATGAATATGACTCTTTTTTTATCAGTAAAAGAGGTCCAAAGGCTAACAGGAAGAATTGTAGCTCTCAACATATTCATTTCTCACCTTAGATAGCGTTCTTTAAAGAATATTTCTAATTTTGAATGGACTTTAAAGTACTAACAAGACTTTAAAGCACTCAAGCTCCATTTATCTTCTCTAAAAATCTTTTCTCAACCTAGAAAAAAAAAAGAAAAACTTTTTTTCTACTTGGGGGCTACCAACTTGGTAGTTAGTGCAGTATTGATATGAGAAGATGAGGGAAAATAGAAACTAGTATATTATATAAGCAAGGTTCTCTATGATGCAGAGACAAGATGAATGAGGATTGAATAGGTGACCCTTGCATTGTTTTATGTTGATAGGAAATTGAAACCATATTTCCAAGCATGTCAAGTTATTGTATTGACTGATCTACCTTTGAGGCAAATCCTCTATAAACCTGGCCAATCAGGTTATCTGGTTAAATGGGTTATTGAGATGGGAGAGTATGGACTCCAATATCAGTTTAGAACAACTATCAAAGGCCAATCTTAGCTAATATCATTGTAAAATGCTCCCTCACCAAGCAATCTCTATTAGAGATTGAAATTGAAGTAGCGAAGAACCAATTCCCTACTGACCCTTGGATGTTGCATATTGATGAAGAATCAAACACTAACAGTAGCGGAGCATGGCTTATGTTAAATAGTCATTGGGCATAAATTTTGGAACATTCAATTTGTTTGGAATTTCCATCCTCCAATAATGTAACGAAGTATAAAGCTCTTTTGCATATTTCAGTTTAGCAAATTATAAAACCCTGTCAAAAAAAGAAAAAAGAATTGAACCATTAAAATACCCAGGAGAAAACATGAGGGGATTAGTCAATGAATAACCTAAAAGATATTAGGATAAGAATATACAACATCCGAACATGACCTACCCTCATTAAGAGAGAGTATAAATACATTGAGAGAATAAAAAGGTGATTTTCCTCTTCCCATGGTCTTACAAAACAACCCTAACAACCCTCTCTCTTGCATAATTTCCATCAAAACACCCCTTGCATGTCACCTTCCTTGAATACTTAAGTGCGAGAAGAGTTGAAGAGTGAAAGAAAACCGAAAACATTGAAGGGATGAGGAAGATAGGAGGGTGGCTGGAACATCAGTGAAGAAGAAAAGAAAAACTAAAAGGAAGAAGAAGAAAACCACCAAAGCACTCTCCTAAATTCTATTTAAATTCATGTGGTAAAGGTGATCCTTACTCTTGTATTTGTTGTTTTGAGACTATGAGGTAAAATGAGAAGTAAACCCTAAATAAGGTGACATAGGGTTTTTGCATCTCTTGATTATGAAAAGCTAAATGGAGAGGTTAAAAGATTGGGATGATAAGAGTATAATTTCAAATTCTATAACAAAAGAAATTGATATATATTAAAAAGAAAACCCTAGCTAAGGCTAACCTATTGAAGAGGTGAAAAGAGGATATAATGAGAATGAGATGAAACAATATGTTAGTTGTGACCTTGACAAGCACTTAGGATAAAATGCTTAAGCTAAAAAAAAATTTTAGAAATGTTAATATCCTTGTTTTGCATCATGAGTTGTAGAGCTTACTTGATTATGAACTTAGAGGATTGATGTATGATTATTGCATGATAACATAAAGATGTTTGTAATAGAAGTGATAATTTACATGAGTAAACTTGAAGGAATGAAGACATTATGGTTCGACCAAGAGGAAAAAAAATGAAGGAAGTTCCCTTATATGATGAACATCCTTAGAGAAACAAATAAGATAGTAGAAATTGAGTTCATGTATAAATGTGAGATTAGTTACTAGCTTGTGTTTTATGATTTGGAATGATATGATTAGGAATGATGAAATGAACACTTGGTATGAATGTTCTATATTTCGGCCACCATGAAAGCTTAGGAAGGAAAATCATACTTAAACTTAGTTGAATACTACTTGACAACATTGTGATGAACTAGAAAAGATTATGGAAATGAATATATTTCTTAAACATGTTTCGTAGAACTTCATAAATTAAAATGCATAGAACACATTATACCATGTTATAAAAGATGAGAAAATAGATGATATGATATGGTAAAAACACAAGTATACTTGGTAGAGAAAAGACATAGGTTTTGACCATTTTAGAAGAAAATAAGAAAGAAAAACCATCATGAATATTGTCGTACACGACATCGCAACAACCTCTAAAAATTAAATTTACGGAAAAAAAACATATATCTAGCATCTTGTTCTTGGGGGGGAGTCTTATTTAAGGAGTTGCCACCAAATATTATGGTCACTAAGAATCCTAATTAGTCAACAGAAATTTTATGGTACAGAACTGGTTAAGCACCCCTTAAACGTCTTACCTGAGTTAGGCTGCATTACTTCTTTTATCTTAAATTGCTAAAGGTTTGTTGTATTACCGATGGTCTACTTGTAATATTCCTGACTCTGGTGCCAATGAATATTCAGTTACAAATACTTCTAACTCTAACTTTGGCAAATATTACGTAACACAAAAAAATGGTAATCCTGACTCCGACATTAGTGAATAAACCAGTAAAATGAATTAAAAGAAAACATACATATATTTTTATATATTTTTTTATGAAAAAAGACACGTATATATCGCATACCAGATTTACATTTCATAGTAAAAATTCACAAATTAAATATATAGTGAAATCATTAGGAAAAAAAACACGAGAGGCCCACAAATAAATTCAAAAGGATTCACAATTTTTTTTGGAATTTTCTTATAACCAAAAGGGGTCTGTTTGGCTAGATAACAAAACAAAAAAGAATGAAATAAAAAGGGTAAGACATAAGGGTGTGTTTTGCCAAACACTCCCTTAGCGCAATACAAATTGGGCTGGCTGGGCTTGAGGCCCAGACTCAGCCTAGCTTTCACTATTTTCTAAATGAAATAAAAGGGGTAAACACACCCTTAGTGCAATACAAATTGGGTAGGCTGGGCCTAAAACACAGACTCGACCCAAGATTCACTATTTTCTGTTTTTTTTTATTGGGTCCAGCTCAGCCCGTACAAGCTAGGCTGGACCCAACAGCTCAAGCCAATGACTCGACTGGCCATGGTCAGAAGACATGTGTGAAATGTTCACACATGCTTGCTATAGGAGATGGTTAATTAAAATTCAAGGTAACAGCGTCAAGTGACTGGCCATGGTCAGCAGACGTGTGTGAAATGTTCACACATGCTTGCTATAGGAGATGGTTAATTAAAATTCAAGGTAACAGCGTCAAGTGAATTGAATTGATAGCGGGGGAAGAAAGAAGACTTACCTGGGGGGGATGTTCTGGATGAAACGCTACGGGCTCCTTGCTAGGATTCTGGAATTCCCACCTGTCTTTTTCTGCTTTGTCATCTTCTTTTCCATTCTTTTTATTTTATGTGTTTTCCTCTTCGTCCCCTTCTCTCTCTGCTATTTTTTTCTTGTTCTCTATCTTCTATGTATCTTCTCTGTGTTTTCTCCTCTCGTTCATCCCTTAGTTTTTTTTCGTTCTCTCTGTCCTCTGGTCTCTAGTCTCCTGTTCTCGTATTTGTTCCTTCTTGTTTGTTCGTGTCTGTATTCTTTATTTTCTAGTTTTTTTTGTTCGTTTACCCGTGTTTTTCTCCCACCTTATTTGTGTCTTCTTCTCCTTCGTCCGTCCTCTGTCTTTTTCTCACTCCCCCTTATTGTTCGTGGCGTTTCTCTGGCTTTTATAAAGCCAGAGAATGCCACACGGTCGCCTCCAGATAATGAGGCGACCAACCATTGTTATTGCAGGAGTAATGCATTATGGGGCAGCTAGAAGACGTGGTTTATGAATGAAGAAGGTGAAGAAGATTTTTCTTTGAAACAATGTCACCTTAAAGGGATATTTCCAATTTGCCCCCTGAACTTCTGACATTTAGCAATTAGGTCCTTATAGAGATCTTTTTTTTCTAATTTTACCCCTGGATCAACTGCAATTGAACCCATGGATTTCACAACATTTACAAAACAGTCCTTGGTTTCCAATTTAATCAATTCAGTCCTTAATTGGCTCTAAACTTTGGTTTTTATTCAATTAAGCTCTTGATTGCATTAATTAAATAAATCAAAATTTAATTAAGTCTATAAACCTATCAATTCTTTCAATCTTTGACCAAAATGACTCCTAAATTTATAATTCCATCCTTGTTAGTCCTTCAACTTTCATCTCATATTGTCTTGTTCTCATTCTCAAATTATATTTTTATTTTTAATTTATTTATTTTTTAAAAAATAAAAATTTTGGTTATGAAAGTTACCCTCTTTTTATAATATTCACAATGCAAAGACATTGGAAAATTTTGTTTTCTTTGGGCTTTGCATAGTAAATTTATAAAGAAAAGTAGACATGGAAAAAAACTTTTGTTTTTTTTCAAGAATCTTGAAAACTTTGAAAGTAGTAGATTAACAAATGTCCTTCGCCGAGTGATTTTGAAATCAAGAAATTAGTCATTTGAAAGGCAACCTATCTTGTCAATAAAAAATCAAACAAAGTTTTTGGAAATGGTCTAATTATTCCAGACGACCTGCCCATTGGTGAAAAATACAAATATTTGTTGAAAGTGGTCTAATTGTTCTAGGTGACCTGCCCGTGGGTGAAAAATACATAGATTTTTCAGAAGTGGTCTAATGTTCTAGGTGGCCTGCCCGTTGTTGAAAAATACAGAGATTTTTCAACAATGATCTAATTGTTCCAAGCGACCTGCCCGTTTGGTGAAAAATACATAAAAAAATTAAAGTGGTCTAATTATTTCAGGCAACCTGCCCGTTTGAAAAACTCGAAGTTTTGGTTTTTTTTCCTTTCATTGATTTTATTGTATTGGGTGACCTACCCAATGATGAAAGATATGATAATTTTTTTTTCAGGGTGGTCTAATTCTCATAGGTAACCTGCTTAGGTGAAAACTCAAAGCTTTCATTGTGATGGGTGACTTTCCTAATTGAAAAATACGAAGATTTTTCAAGTAGTCTAGTTCTCATAGGCGGTCTGCTCATGTTAAAATTTCTTAAGAGTGAAAAACTTTCAAGAGTATTTTCAATTTTTAGCCATTTCGAGGTGGCCTTCCTTTTGACGGATCCTATTGGAGATTTCTCTCATGAATTTTTGCAAAACATATTGTTCAATGTTTAGGAGTTAGATGACATGCACGCATCTTTATCTAATTTGAAATATGGGATCCCATTTTTTCTCAATCTCATTGTTGATTGATTGATAAGGTTTTGCCATTTTTTATTTTGAGTCATTTCTCACTCGGCTTCTAGTCCACTCAAGTTGACCCATGTATGTCTTTTCCAGAATATTTGTAATTTTACCCAGATCAGTCTTTATATCCAGAATATCATGACCCATTTACTCGCTAGAAACTCTATGTCTCATTGACCAATTTGAGAAAATCATTCATTAATTCCTTGCCTCACTACTAAAAACATTTGGTGTTACTTGTTAAAAGGATTAATCTGCCTTCATAAACAAAAATGCCCCTTTGTCTCATTATATGAAATGTTCCTTTCCTCTTTTTCTGTTACCTGAAGAGATCAAATCCCCTTCTAAGCACAATATTGCCCCCTTGTACGGGTCTTGCTCCTAAGTGTGCTCTATCAATGACTCAGACAAATAATGTTTTTGAGTAACCCTTCTCTCTTTTCTTCTTTTTTGGTTTTGGTGAAGGAATCTTTGTCTAGAATGAATCTTGATCTTGCATTTTGAAAATAATTTTTTTTAATGTGAGTTCAAAACAATTTTCTTTTGAAATATTGCAACTCTTTGGTAATGTTTCTTGGAAATAAGATGATTTGCTCTTATGTCGACAAGATTGCAATTGGTGAAGGTACATGATGAAGTGACCTTCCACTTTTGTGGGTTTCAAAACAAATGGCTCAAGTAAAAACTCAAGGTTTTGTTTGAGAAAAATTTATCTCTCTTTGAACACTCATTTCATAAACATGAATAACAATTAGAAGCTTGTTTTGATGTCATGACTCTTATGAAAAAGTACTTTTTGCATTTTGAGAGCATCGTTTATTGTTCCAACTTGCTTGTTTGCTTGATTGCAATTGGTGAAGGTACATGATGAAGTGACCTTCCATTTTTATGGGTTTCAAAACAAATGGCTCAAGTAAAAACTCAAGGTTTTGTTTGAGAAAAATTTATCTCTCTTTGAACACTCATTTCATAAACATGAATAATAATTAGAAGCTTGTTCTTGATGTCATGACTCTTATGAAAAAGTACTTTTTGCATTTTGAGAGCACCGTTTATTGTTCCAACTTGCTTGTTTGCTTGATTAGAAAAGACTTCTATAGGCACGTAACGTAGGTTGTGGTTCTTTGCTTTGAAAAAAAAAGATTCATAAGGCTCAAAGAGTGTTTCAAGGTTTCAAAGACCAAGGATCATTATCAGTAGTTCGAATCTTTATGTCTTCCATTCTTTTCCTTTTACCGCTTTTCTTTGATTTGCCCCTTTTTCACTGTTTTGGCTCGGGCATACTCATTTTGTTTTGGCCATCACTTTTTGTTATGATTTGGGCATGCCCCCTAGTATTTGAGTTTCTTGGGCTCTTTTGCCCTTTTGGCTTTCTCATCTTTTTTTATTATTGAAATTTTCACTTGCCCCCAATGTGGGGTGCAATCCTAGTCAGGATTTTTCATGAAAGAAAATTTATTTTGACTCAAAAAGGGACCACAAGGGATACGTTCATTTTTAGAATGTGAAAGGGATAACAAAGATGATCTTTCCTCATTTCAAGCATAAACAGTTAAGATCAATAAACTTTGATCTCATCCAGTGTGATGGTTTGGACTTTGTAAAAAGATGCATTTCATGAGTTTATGAACAACGGAACCACTACATACCATTATGCATACATTTAAAACACCTGGCTCAAGAGTCATGGTGTGAGGGTGGCTATTCATTTTTTTCTATTCATATACTTTAATTTAGAATTTAGTCATCTCAATGAAGGAGTTACTTGATTCATTTGTCATTCTACAAATATAATGTCAAAATGTTGTTTCAAATAAACATCAAATCATTTTTAAAATTAGAAAGCAAGTTCAATTTTCAACAATTCCACTAGGAGAAAAGATTTAGGTAAAAAAATAGACTTAGTCTATGAGATTATGCAAGGTTGTAAATGTGTATTTGTGAATAATGCTTGGTTGTAAATCAACGAAAAAGACATTTGAAGGACAAACACATTATTTCATTGAAACTTTAGAAGAGAGGCTCAATAACAAAGACCTTATGCCAACGTCTTAAGCTATAATTTCTAACAAGGTAATACATAAAAAGGCTAAACACTTAGCAACCAATTGATCGGGATTTTCTAGAATCTCTAAATCATTCCTCTCCTAGGGCCTCTTTCCAAAATTTAGTTAGAATCATATGTAGACCATTCTTGGCCTAATAACATTGTAGCTTCATCTTCAAGACAACTAATTTCTAGGGACCGATGTGGAGAAATTAGTTACATGAGGGGTAGGTGTTTTTTAGTAGTTATTTCTCTTGCTTTTGTAACCACCTTCAGTATTATGAACTTCAGTTTCCTTCTTTTTTCTAGTGAAACTATTCTTTTCAGTCGGGTCAGCAATCTTGCCTAACCCAATGGCTTGTTCGATCCTTTCAGTTATAACAACTAAGTCAGTGAAGTGTTGTGCATAACTTCTAACCAAATATTCAAAGCACAGGACCTTAAAGGTGTTGAAAAATAAACTGATCATCTCCTTTTCCAATAAAAGAGGATTAACCTATGCAACTGCCTCTCGCCATCTTTGGGTGTATTCCCTTATGGACTCCTTGTTGTCCTTCTTCATAGCTTGCAAGCTTGATCTATCAGGACCCACGTCTATATTGAACTTATATTGCCTAATGAAGACATAAACTAAATCCTTCCACTTTTTCACCTTTGTATTATCCAATTATATAAACCAAGTGAGGGTAGAGTCACTCAAGCTGTCTTGAAAGAAGTGAATCAACAGTTTCTCATCATTAACCACCTCAGCTATTTTGTTGCAGTATGTGAGTTACAGGGCATTGAGTTCCAGTATATTTGATAAATTCTAGCACTCTAAACTTTTTGAGAATTACCACGTTGGACACCAAACATATCTCAATAGCCTTTATAAGATTATAGAGGTGAGTTCCCTCAACTACCCTCATTCTTTGCTCTAGGCCAACCAATTTTTCCTGGCCATCTTCTCTTACCATCTTATCCTTTTGAGATCCTTTTATTGTAAAGTCAATGGTATATGGTATTTTATGGGATATGCTAGTTGAGCAAATTGGAAATACGTAGCTTGTTGAAATTCAAACGACACATCATTTGCCTCCAGATTCTGTGGATTGAAAGAAGTTTTAGGCATCTGTGGAGGCTAAGCTGTAAGTGTTACTTCTTTGAATTTAGATCCTAAAGCCTATTCGAGTAGACTAGTAAGCCTTGCGACTTCTTATTTAAGACTTTTCAACTCTTTTTGGTGTTGGGTTTCCATTTGAGCTCTTTCTTCGTTTTTCATTTGTCTTTTCCACAGTTGAATGTTATAGGTGTGTTTTAATAGAGAACTTATATTTCAACCTGCTAAATGAAAATTATGCAATCATGCACAAATGATGATGTTATCAACAAAAAAAAATGCAGATTCAATGTGGACTCGCCCTTCATAGGGTGACAATGGTCGTTATTCATAGATTTTAAGAACTTGATGTCATCATCATGCCAACGAGGGGATCCTTGCTCAATCATGCCTTAAGTTTGAGTTTTTGATAACCTTTCGGCTTTCAATTCAAGTTAGTTTTCTTTTGTCAACTGTAACAACTCAGACTCTTGTATCCTATATGACGACCATTTGTCACCCAATGATCTTGAAATTCAAGATGCCACATGTTGGGCTTGTCATAATGAGATTACACAAGGTATAACCTAGTAAGTAGGTTCTAGTTCTTTAAGTGCATTAAAGGGTAAGTCATTATCTAGTCTCAAAGGGTCTTTCGCATGCCTAGTGATTGTCCTTGAAATGTTGATATGAGGCTTACAAGAAACGCGAAGATAGAGCCTTGAGTAATATCATATTGGCATATCAACCACTTCTAAGTAAACAATCAAGTGAGAGTTGAATGGTTTGACGAGTCTTGTCTAGGGTCGTTGGGGGTACCGTTACTTCCTTACTTATCCTAGATTTTAAGGTGTGTGCTCTTAAAGGGATGCATGACAATATAAACAATGATGCATGCTAAAGCAGTAAAGGCAATAAAATAAACCAATAAACACAATAAACAAAATAGTTATAATAAGATATAAAGTGAAGCTCAGTCCTAAAAGTTGCTAGTGAAGTCGTCATTCTATCACACCTGACATCGTGGCGGCCTCTAAAAATTAAATTTGTGAAAAAGAATAATTTTCTAGCATCTTGTTCTTGGGGGAAATGTCTTATTTAAAGAATCGTCACTTAGTATTATAGTCACTAAAAACCCTAACTAGTCAACAAAGATTTTATGGTACGAGACTGATTACGTAAAAGGAAAGATATTATCACCCTTTAAATGTCCTACATGAGGTAAGTTGTATTACTGGTTTTGTTTTAAATTGCTAAAGGTTTATTGTATTATGCTACCGATAGTCTGCTTATAATAATCTTGACTCTAACGCCAGTGAATATTCGACTACGAATACTTTCAACTCTAGTGTTGATAAATATTATGTAGCACAAAAAATGGTATTCATTACTCTGATGTCAGTGAATAAACCAGTAAAATGAATTGAATGCAAAGCATATATATTTTTTATAAAAAAAATTAAAAGATAGGTATGTATTGCATACCAGATTCGCATTTCACAACAAAAATTCACAAATCAAATATATAGTGAAATCATTAAAAAAACGAGGGACCCACAAATAAATTCAAAAGGGTACACAAAATTTTATGGAATTTTCTAATATCCAAAAGGAGCATGTTTGGCTATATATCAAAATAAAAGGGAGTGAAATAAAATGGGCAAGTCATAGGGTG
>Ga0325400_1004379_pt1 | contig 13073 bp, 8 predicted proteins | sample PopdelMetagenome_2_FD_205662 | JGI IMG/M metagenome (GOLD analysis project Ga0325400, IMG submission 205662) | Populus deltoides microbial communities from Bellville, Georgia, United States - Xylem-PdKOR-R1 | ecosystem: Host-associated > Plants > Phyllosphere > Stem > Wood/Secondary xylem...
ATTTGCTTTTTATGGTGTTGGAGCCAAATGGCATCTCTTGGTTACTAATCATGGGTTTAATTGTGGCATTCATGTTTTCTTAGCTAGAAAAGGGGGAACGGGAAACCTATGGAGAAAAGGATAATGCCGAGGAAGAATGATAGGTAACCTCCATAGGCAGCAAGAACTAGAAAATCATGAAATAAAAAAGAAAAGTTGGAATGTAGAAACTCACAATTGAAGTGGGTCAGAAAGGGCAACTCGAATTATGTAACACTAACGATATTGCCTAATAAATGACTTCCTTTCCTTGATCTACTACTGTATAAGCTAAATTACTGTTGACAAAGGTTGAAAAGTTTCTCTTCCTTAACAATCCTACTTCCATGTCTTTGCTTGGTTACATAAAACTAGAGTGTGTGACTAGTTTTGATTTTTGTGTGGAATATTGAAAGTTAAAGGATGACATGGGCGAAATGGGATAACTCCCACCAAAAAGCAAAACGTAATGGATTCTAGAAAATTTCCTAATATTGAACTCAAGGGTTATCTAAATGGGTTTGCTTCCTTGACGAATTGTAAGATTATGTTGCCCCTTAGTTGATATAATTGATGTTCTTTTTTCATCTGCTTTGTAGCAGTCTTTTTGTAAGTTCCATATAATTATCCGTTTTCTCTAACACTATGATGATCGGTCCTATGAATATCAGTTAATTTCTTATTTTGTTGTTGGTAAATTTCCATATCGATAACTATTAACTCTGGGGACCGGGGATTCGGTATAGTGGTGAGGATGAATTAGAGAAGAAGGTGAGAGAAGATTGAACATTTTTAGTGGGATGGAACATGTGTAGCAGATGAAGGGTAGGGAATGAGAGATGGGGTGTGTGGGAAGGGAGTGCATAACAGAAGTAGGAAATGGGTATATGAGGAATCCCTCCTTGGTGAATTTAGTTTATTGTTGAAGGATGCCCCTCTTCTTGTATTGCAAAGAATGTTGAATGAGTGGCATTTTTTAAAGGGGAGTGTTATTCCAAGTTGAGATTCTCTAGAGAGAGAGAGAGAGATGCCTAAAGTCTTTGAATGAATATATAGAGGGATTATTAACAAGAAGTGTTCACTTTGAGGTTGATGATTGGTAAGGTGCCATGTGTACTGACTCATGGTCATGTTCAAGCACACTGAAAGAGGTTAACAACGTCTAAGCCCGTCCAGATGAGCCCCATTCTGAGCAAATCATTCCTTACCTCTGTAAATGTACACTTGATCTAATTTTCAATCCATAAACCTTGTTGCAAGCTATAATTAATAGTTTAAATAAGTATGATCTATTTAGAACATTCTTGACAGCTGAAACGCATTGTAGAGACCTACTTTTGTCGATGAATTTTGCTGCATAATTTATTCCGGATTTATATAAGACTAACTATTAATAGAGAGTATTCTAACCTGAAAAATAATAACGTGGATGACTGTAATAAAATATCGAGGATGCAACTAAGTACTTGTGACAAAAATGAAGATCGATGAAACTGATCCACAAATTTGCGTAAATATTTGAAAATAATTGAGAAAATACTCTTAGAAAAATTTGCCTTTCTAAAGCTTTAATAATAGGAAAAACCATTCCATGCTCCTAACTCCTTTTTGGTATGGTCTCTAGACAATAGAATCATTGACTTGGCATGCATATGGGCGTTCTGTTTGTAATTTTTAGGAAATTTCTTCTGATTTTTTCCAATATGCGGTTTGATTTTCCATCTTTTCCCTTTTCATTTCCTAGCACCTTTGTGATTGTCCTTCTCTTCTGCCTTAATGTCTATATTAGGATCAATCTTCTCATCATATGCTGAAGGGCATCTTTCCATGCTGATCTTACTTGTTTAACTTTTTCATTCCTGAATTTTTTAGTGGCAGTCTATAATCTTAGAATGATAAGAAACTGAACTTTCCTAGAAGTTCCCCTTAATTTTCATCTTGAATTTTACAGGTTTTGAAGATGTTTGCTCAAAACCATTCTTGCTTACTCTGAATCTTCAGAATGTTCCTATCTTCTCTCGCACTCTGTCTTTTTTTTTTTCTCAATAGAGATTATCCGGCTTTCCTGTCTCTTGAATATTTCTCAGATGTCAGCTGTTTTCACCTTGTTAGAAATAAAATGGGTGTGCTGCAACTTGTCTAAATATGTGTTATACACTTTTATACTTCATTTTCCTTTTGTTTCACTCGTACAAGCAGCGAAAAGTTGGGGTTATTTTATGGTTTTGGTGAGTTTTCTAATCAAATTTAGACTCATTATCATCAGATTATGGCTATTGCACTATCAGGCAACAATATATGTGAAATGCTTCAAAGTTGGTGGACTCAGACTTCTATATATAATGCAAGGGGAATGATAAGATTAATGCTTCCGTGTCTTGTTTGCTGGGAAGTTTGGGAAGAACGAAATAGGAGAGTTTCTGAAGGTACCGGATTTAACTTGCTTGGCAATTGTAGTAACTTTTTGTGTAGAGAATTTGCCCATCTTTTCTTGAAGATGCAATTTTCTGTTAACATCCTGTGTTGGAATTAGTAATAATGAAAAACTGATGGCGTTCAGACACTCTCTAAATGGAATGTTAAAGTTTGATCTACTCTGCAAGAGTATTGGGGACCCAACCATCTTTGGTATGTGTCATTCTAGATAGAGGTTTTATGCAACTTAGTGCATTTGACAATATTTTCAAGATGTTTTTAGGTGTTTCTGGAAATGGAGGTCACCTGGGATAAAAAAGTCTCAAATTTATTACAAGGTGGTGGAAATTTATAGAAATGTATTGCTCTCAATTTGCTCGTAGTTATACTTTCAGACAAGCAAATTAGGTTTGTGTGTCTATAGTTTGAACATCCTTGTGTTTATTGCATTACAAGTATTGTTTTCTACTTGTACTAAGGCTTGCTGCATAATTGTGAACATCCTTGTATTAATCACAGAGTGAATACTTATCTAGTCTTGGTTTATTGGCCCCTTTTATGTTGAATTGTGTGTTTTGTATCTGTACTCTGATTAGGTTAGTTTTCTCATTGAAATATTCTATTTCTTTCTTAAATTTGATGGATGAAATAAAACACAAGGACTGGGGAAGTTTAATCTAAAAACAGCCCTAATTACTCTGGATATTCAATAATTTTAAGATCTGTGCCTTTGTACTTGAAGACTTGGGCATCTGTATCGTACATGTCCATTAACACATCCAAAGCTGGATGCCTTTTTTCTGAAATGGGTGAAAGAAATAGTAGGCTTTTTCTTGGCATTTAAAGTTTGAACTTCGTGATTTGGTTTTCTAGTTCCTTCATATAGGGTGTTAGCCATTAAAGACTCTCTCAAGACTTTTACAGCTTCTATTCAATACACTATGTCCTCCTATGATATGTTGTATTTGTTTATTATTTGATGTTCAAAGAATTTTTTTTTTAAATTTTGATATCCAATGAGTGCATCCACCATTTTATAGTAGTTAACTTGTAAATGGTAAATTATACCAATCACATTTTGCTGCTTCCTTTATAGCTGCATATATTTATTTCTTAATCACTATGAGTCTATGACTCTCTTTTTCTTCATTTACTTGCTTCACTGGTTTTTGCACGTAGGTTACTCTAAATTAGATCAATTGTCATTAAAAGCATGCGATGCTCGTTGAAGCTGAAATCTGTGTGAATTCCTTGTTTGGAATGCTTGAATTTCCGTGTCTAATGCTACTGAATTAAGTTCTGGCTTATTTCAGGTTTTTGTGTCCATTAAATATTCCACCATGTTCTGAGTGTTTCAATGTCTGATTTTTGTCCACGTTTTAAGGAACGACTTTGATGGATTGTATTACAGGAAAGTCACCAGGGGAGTGTAATGCTGATATTGATGCTCAGCGGGTGGAAAACTCGACTAATCAACCCATGCAGAGAAATGAAACAAATGAACAATCTGAAAATTGTAGTACAAACGGGCTTTGCTCTCATGAAATTCTTCATGATGGAGAGACCGACTCCCAAGCCAAAGCAGTTCCAAACAGAATTATGAGAAAGGTAATTTTCCTGTTGTGCCCCCAGCAGATTCACTATTTAGTATGTTGAACTGCTTGTTTAATTGCATGCTAGCTTCACAGCATCACATGTTTGGATGGAAACCAGCTAGCCTTGGTAATACTACACCATCTGTTGATGTTCTATTAGAACCTAGATAGTACACTTCAAAAACTTTGCTTCTAGTGTTGCTTTTGTTGTTCTTTTGCATGTCAATTTTTGTGATAATATAAATGAATTGTCACAATTTGATTCCAAGGAATTTCTTAGCTAAACCATGCTTTAAAAATCATGTTAATGAATATTGATATTATTCATGTTCTGACAAATTAGATTTAAATTTGAATCCTGAGACAGGCATCTTTCAAGCTTTCATGGCGGTGCAAAGGTGATATTAGTGATCAACACAAACATGATATTGTCTCTTTTGAAAGAGGAAATATAACAGCTGCAGGGCGCAGCAGTAAACAGGTATTGAATCCTCTTTCAAAGTTACATCTCCTACCTGAATCATGTTCTTTTTTTTTTTCTTGTATCACAAGCAAATTTACAAATATACCTGTGCATTTGTATTGCTTTTCCTTTGAGAAATGCTTCTGTGCTTCTCTCACTGTTAGGAACAGTTAACAAGGGCATTTAATATGTGTTTGTGCCTTAGCAAATTCTCATTTTCCTTTCAGATTTCTTTGAAGTGGGAATCTGACCCACAGACTGTGCTTATTATGACCAAACCAAATTCAACCTCTGTTCGGATTCTATGTGCAGAAATGGTCAGGTGCTCATGAAATTTTCTCTGGAAATGTTTTCTTTAGTTCTTAGTGTGGTCTCTCTACTTTGCCTCTCTGCTTTCATCTTCCCTTGAGGGTTATTTTTCCAGACCATGTAGTTTTACATTAATATTTTTATTTTTTGAAACTGGTTGCATGCTGTTTATTAAATTTTACTATTTATCTAAATGCTCAATTCCTATTCCAGATGGTTGAAAGAGCATAAAAAGTTAAACATTTATGTGGAACCACGCGTGATGGGTGAACTTCTATCAGAATCATCATACTTCAACTTTTTGCATACATGGAAAGATGGTGAGCTACTGAATGTTTTTCATTTTCTATTTTATATGGACACTGGTGCTCTTTTGACAAAAAAAATTAAGAGGCAGACATCTGATTATGATTACTGTAAGAAACATAGCTGGTTACTTACTGCTAATGCATCACATTTTGAGCAATGAAATTTTGTAAATTACATGCTTTTGGTTATGTTGGAAAATTTATCTTAAGTGCTCGCCTTTATAGTCAAGAAGATTTGAAGTAAGATGCTGTTTTCTTTTATGGTTTTAACTGCTAGTCCAACTTAAAACTTCTAGCAATTCTTTTCTTCTTTATGCATCAATATGCACATGTATATTCTTTAAGCCTGTTTGGAAAAACTGTAAGCACCATGCCAGACCATGATCTCTTTCATGCTTCTGTTTGAGAATCCCTTAAATATTGCACTAGATACTTTGTGCCCTCCACTTGTAATGACGGTTAAAATTACATCCTGCTCAAATTTCGAGATAAAGTTGATGTGAGATAACAGACAGTCCAATGCTAGTATGATGTGACAATCAGTATGTATATGCAGTCTAGAGATCTTCAATAAGCACTATATCCGGTTTTGCATGATTCAAGCTTCAATGTGAAGATCATATTTAGACTACATCTCGTTCACCCTTTAGCTCTTCATTAATATCTTGATAGTGCAACAATTTAACTATTTATGAGTTCACAATGTTTCTCTGCAGAGAAGGAAGTTTTGAGCCTGCATACAAAAGTTGACCTTGTAGTGACTCTTGGTGGGGATGGCACTGTTCTTTGGGTATGTTCTTTCAGTTTAATGCACATCACTCTTAGGTTGATTGTGGATTCCTTTTGTAATCATGCTTGGTGGAGTTATCATCACCCTTCTTCATTTGCAGGCAGCATCAATGTTCAAAGGACCAGTTCCCCCAATTGTGCCATTTTCTTTGGGGTCTCTTGGCTTTATGACACCATTCTGTATCCTTCATGCCATCTGATGAAGTTCTTCTGTTAAATGGAAAATTTAATTGACCTCTGAAAACACCAATTGCAATTGCTGGCTTCTATGTGATAGTATTTATTTATTTGTTAGTCATTTTTTACTCAATTCAACCTACGTTTCCCATGTCTTGACTTGCAAGTATTCTTTAACTGTTTTTAAGATAGTGAACATTACCGAGATTGCCTTGATTCAGTCCTTAGGGGTCCAATCAGTATAACATTACGACACCGGTTGCAATGCTATGTTATTAGAGATGCCGCTAAAAATGAGTACGAAATGGAGGGGCCTATACTTGTTTTGAATGAGGTTACAATCGACCGTGGAATATCATCATTCCTTACAAATTTGGAATGCTATTGTGACAACTCTTTTGTCACATGTGTCCAAGGTGATGGATTAATCTTATCAACAACATCAGGTAGCACTGCATATTCATTGGCAGCTGGAGGATCAATGGTTCATCCTCAGGTACATCATGATAACATCTTTCCATTTAAGCATTCATGAGTGCCTGTGTAAAATTTTTCACTTTTTTTCCTGGGAAGTTTCCTGCTATGAATATAGATTAATTTCGTGCTTCAGCATGTTTAGAAGCAACTATAGTGGTCATTTGCTATTTATGATGTAAAATGCTTTAAAACAAGAAATTTACATAGCAGTATCGCATAGTTTAAATAAGGGCACGGGGATTGATGAGTAGCATTGATAAGAACTTAATAATTTATTGATAAAAAGGTATTTGATAATACAAAGGTACGAGAAATGGCGAACTCACAGGTAGTAGTTAGATTTGGTTGAAACAGACCCTAGGAAGGTAATCTGGATGCGGTTCTTGCTTCGGCATTTTCACTAGGAGTGACCAAAGTTGTGTGCTTGCTCTAGACAACCCTAGACGTTAATCATTTCACTAAGGGCGGTTCAGCTAGAGTAATAATGGGAATTAGAGTTGACTCATGGTCTTTCACAATGCAGGCAAGCTTCTAATGGCTAACAGATTGAGTAAGAATCGACTGGTCTGCCTTTTCCCCATTCTCAATGACATGATCTGGCTGATTTGCAAAAGATTCCGTTATTAAACTATCGGTTCAATTTGTATTAGTTGTCACCCACACTGTGGACATGTATAAAGCTTGTGTTACCCGTTTCTTCAATCTCATTCATTTCTCATGGGAAAGTTAAATAATTTCGATTTGCATATGAAGAATGTGTAATTGTTTTCATTTGAAATTGAATATATTCTTTTATATTCCGTATTAGTATCATTACTATCAATCAAATGTGCGCGATAAATTTTACAAATTTGATGAATTTTCTGTAATTGCAGGTCCCTGGCATTCTCTTCACTCCAATTTGTCCACATTCCTTATCATTTCGACCTCTGATATTACCTGAACATGTAACAATACGAGTTCAAGTTCCATTCAACAGCAGAAGCCCTGCTTGGGCCTCATTTGATGGTAAGGACAGGAAACAGTTGGCAGCTGGCGATGCACTTGTGTGCAGCATGGCACCATGGCCAGTGCCAACAGCATGCCAAATTGATTCTACAAACGACTTTTTGCGAAGTATCCACGATGGCCTCCACTGGAATCTTAGAAAGACCCAATCTTTTGATGGCCCTCGGGATTTATAATGTTATTTCTAACTTAATAGTTCTTGTAGAGGAGGGGGTAACTTGTAGTAGTTGCAAGGGAAAAACAATCCTTATTGTCAATCAGCTGCAGATGATGATGAAAATTACTAGAGGCAACGGAAGTTGTTTCCCATAAGATCAAATTTGTCTCCAAAATTTGTACATCTCGTCAGTATTTCAATGAATAGATACAAGCAAACAACTTGGATGTAAGATTATAAATATACAGATGCTGCCTTGTCAAGCATCTGTCTTTACTGCTGCCCGCAGCTACCTGATGTTTACCGTCTTGTGCTCTCAAATGCTTGGCTAGGCATGTTGGACCAGTGGCCCCCGGAGTATATATAGGACAGCCATGGGAGCTGGTGATCTGCAATCGAAGATACGCTTGCAGGCTTCATGCTGAAACCGCCTTTCGGTTACAGAAAATAAGAAACAAAGGGCTGTTAATTGGAGCGCCTGTTCTATGATTCTATCGGTTTGAATTTGAAAATGTGAAACTGTATAATCCACGTCTTTATGGACCTGAGATTAAGGAGAGCTAGCTTTTCCTTCGAACAAGCATTGTAGACTAGGGACAATATATATAATGGTAATGGAATGGTATTAAAGATGTGTCTAAAGTCTCCTATATTGCAAAGGTAATAAATACTACTATAGTAGATTAAACTGCGATATATATATATATATATTACCACTTGTGTTTTGACGCTTTTGATTCTATTATATAAACTATTAGAAAGGAGGAAAAACAGGTTTACAAATTATTAGAATATTTATATAGTTCATAATATGATAATATATTATGTGAGGATGAGCATGAGAGAATCTGGGTATATAGAATAATTAATGCTGTAGTTTTGAGTCTTTAATATGTCACTAAACATTTAGTTTTTAGTAAATTATTGTAAATAAATTGTACCTTAATGTCGCTAATTAATTTATAATAGCTATTATTTTAACAACTGATAGGTTTCTCACGTTCTCTCTCTGTTTTTTTTTAGTTTTTTGAACTTTTGGATGAATAAAAAGAAAGAGAATAATGAAACTCTTCATCTCCATTAGCTGTTTTATTTTAATTAATATTACCAAAACTCTAAAAAGCATGGTGAAATCACTGCACATGAAGATACTAAAATTATTCATTGCTATAATAAAATTATAATTTTGCCATTTGAAGAAAAAAAATAAAATGCCTTGGTATTGGGGTAATATGGTCATTTCCAATAACTCATTGGTCATTAAGTATTGTCATGGGGTACATGTATTTTTTTTTTTTACTTTTTTAGATCAATAAAATGATCTTGTTATATATAAAAATTTTGTTCATTTTTTTATCTTATCGCTTAATTAAAATAGAACTAACTTATTAAACCTAATTAGTTTTTATTAATCCAAGTTGTTTGTTTTTTTTTATTTCTTTTAAACACGGTTGAATAAAAAATTTTGATTTTAATAAATAAATTCAAAAAATACAACCATATAAATATTCCATGTTACATGATCAAATAACTTAATTTATATTTATTTCTTGATTTTTTCCCTTTTTTTTAGTAATCTAACTTTTTTTTTCATTTCTTTACACAGATAATTATTAGTTTTTTTAATTAAATATTTACATGAATTTTTTATTTATATTGAAAAAATTTTATGTAAGAAAAACATTGAAAGGTTAGAATATCCAAATATATATATATATATCCAAGTAAGATTAATAGATTTTTTTTATTATTATTGTTTTGAATTCGAAGAAAAGTAAGCGTTTTGGGTTCTGTTTATTATTAGTGAAACTTGTGTGATTATTAATGCGATATCCGAGTCCAAACTAAAGCTGAAACAGCTCTAACTCTTGCTTCGGGAACCCTAATTCGCAGGCCCAGGCAGGATGGTAAACGGCTAGCTAGCTAGCTCTCTAGAGCCTAGGCCTAGCTAAAAATCGATATGCGAGCTTCTCCGAATGGGTCAAGATTTATTGTGACCAGTATGGTCCAATTAATTAATTAATTAATGGGCATCGCTTCCTGGAGAAAAGTCAAAATCTTAATATTAAAGATATGAAATTAAAATGACAGTTTAAGTCAACTAAATCGGTTAATATTAAAATTATTGAGTAAAATTTACACCATTTCTTCTCTTTCATTTTTATTCTTTACATACTCAAGTTTGAACTATTCAATCTTTCTAATTCAGTCCTACAATTGAAATTTTAATCAATTAAACCCCTTTACACCTGCTTTTCTAATATTGTCAGAGGGGAGGGTGATGCTCTTTCTATATCACATGTTAACATCCTGTAGAGCTGGATAGTGAAGTAGGTGTAATGTTAGAGTGAATCCAAGGGGTGAGTAGATTTTTCATTAGTATGATATGATGTTGGGCATGGGGTCGAAGGTCCGAACTAATGACGAAGCATGTGATAGGGGGACTCAATTGGTTTAAGTTTTCATCAAGGGTCCAAAGAAAACAGATCGAACAACTTCAGGGATGTACTGGATGGGACTAAAGAACGCATTTATGTAATTCCTTGGCTAATTGTTTATGTTACAACAATCCAAACAATGCGTTCATAAAATCAAAATCATTTATATATATATATATGGAATGTTGCGTTTAATTACAGAATTAAATGGAAAAAGGAAAACCATCGACGTTGCATTTCAAGAAATTAAAAATCATTTCATATTATATGTATTCTCTTGGGAATTATACTGGAAGCAATACCTTTTGATCATCATTTCTTAGCCATGGGATGATATATACCTCTAATTAAGACGTCCAGTCCTCGATCGACGGTGCGTGTTCTTCCATGAATCACAGCTTGTAAATTTGATTAAATATATATGTATATGTTTTCAGACAGAGTATAAATTATGTAGATCATAGCTTAAAGTTATGGTAAGTATATTGAAATAAGCTCAACTGGACTGAAACAATATCGGTGCTAGTTAATGAAAATCAACGCCTAGTTGATGAAAATCAACGCTTAATTAATCACCTCCATGTAGCTGCTGCGTGCAATATTAGACCATCAACAATGAAAGAAAGGAGTGCATCACATGGAGCAGGAAACTTGAACAAGAATCATGGCTTTATAACTCCTTTTAAAACTCCCTCTACAAGAATTAATCCCCTGACTGTAATTTCTCCATCTTAGATCATCGATGTTTTGATCATCTGCAATCATCACTTCTCTCATCTTCCAAAATGACACCATCAAACGCCACCAACTTGCACCCATCAATTCTCCAAGAGTTTCGAGTCTTGCCTCTTGGAATTCTATACAAATCCATAGCTATTTCAGGCCTAGTCCTTCTTTTGTTCTATGCATTCTTGTCAAACAACCCTGAGAACCAATCTTCTGATTCATTCAACCTGCCCTTTCAACTCAAATGGCCTACAGCTTCATCTTCAAGTAACGTTAACAAAACCATGGACTCTCCAACTAATATTAGCCACATTGGATTTATAGTGATTGGTTCTTTGAATTCATGGAAGAATAGAAAATCATACATTGAGTCATGGTGGCGGCCGAATGTTACTAGAGGATATGTCTTCTTAGACAAAGAACCCACCGAAGAATTTCTACCCTGGCCTTCAACTTCTCCTCCTTTTAAAGTCAACGAGGACATCACCAAATTAAGAGTGTACCCTAAAATCGCAAACCCTCTTCAAGTTCGAATGTTTCATTCGCTTTTAGATATGTATAGAGTGGGAGATAAGGGTTTGAGATGGTTAATAATGTGTGATGATGACTCTATATTTTTCGTCGATAATTTGGTAGAAGTTCTAGGGAAATACGATCATAATAAGTATCAGTACATTGGAGGTATTTCAGAATGTGTCAAGTCAAATGCTGATTTCTCTTTTGATATGGGATTTGGTGGAGCTGGCTATGCTGTGAGTTATCCATTTGCACAAGCAATATCAACCAAATTAGAAGATTGTATTGAAAGATACCCTTATTTGTGGGTTAGTGATCATATGGCGCAATCTTGTTTTGCTGATCTTGGAATTGCTTTAACAATTGAGAAGGGGATTCACCAGGTAATCAATCGAACTTTTGCACCTATATCCTATACCTGAACTCATTGTTGAAATTTGTTACAAGTACTTCCGCTTAGGAATCTGCACCATGCACGTTTACCTAGCTAGGAAAAAGCTTAGGAACAATTCATTCAAGAGATTTTTCTCATAAACACCTTGTTTTTGGTGCCTGCAGATTGATCTACGTGGTGATATATCAGGCTTTCTATCATATCTCCCGCAATCTCCACTCCTCACTCTCCACCATTTGGATATCGTAGATCCAATATTTCCCTCCATGGACAGGTACGAAGCTTTAAGGCACCTCATGAAAGCTGCAAAGGTTGATCAATCTCGCGTTGCACAGCAAACCATCTGCTACCAAAGAGAAAGCAACTGGTCTTTCTCTGTGTCATGGGGCTATTCTACTCACATATATGAGAACATAATACCTCGAAGCATTCTACGCAAACCCATCGAAACGTTTAGGCCTTTCTCTAAGAACACTCGCCCTCCATTATACATGTTCAACACACGGTGGCAGATTAACAATCCATGCGATGCTCCTCATGTATTTTTCTTCGAGTCCATAGAGCATAATCCAGAGAACAACCAAGTTCTTACAACCTATGTTCGAGCAGCACAACGGAACTTGCCACCTTGCTCAGCTTCTGGAAACCATTCCGCTGATTCCGTCTCCAAAATTCGGGTACTTTCTCAAGCAACAACACGCAAAACGGTAGGTGCTAGTTAAATCTTTAATTTTTATCTATACATCAAATTTACGATTAAGTTCAAGTTCCAATTCACCCACTGGAGGCTTTTCGGCCCTTTCTCCTCAATAATAATAATAATAATAATAATAATAATAATTGGTTTTCATCTGCATAATTTCCAGGCCGGGGTAATAGAGTGCTGTGATGTTGATTACAAGGCGGAGACGAATATTACAGACATTAAAATAAGGTCGTGTTTGAAAGATGAAGTCATTGCCTGAATATTACACTACAAAGAACAACAGAGCATAAAGATAAGCACGGGTTAGTGTTTAAACAATGTCACTTGCACTCAAAAACACTTAAGAATAGGTTATTAGTGTCATGTTATCCCGCATATCTGTCTATGCATGGGATATGGTCTTTTGGTCTTTTCATTTCTAAGATCTGAAACAATAAGATTAAACTTTCAAATACAAATGACTTTTTAGTATTATTGGATCTGTTAATGTTCTTACACTCTTCAGTTCCCCGTTAATCCGTGTTTACATGACCTAATAGAATTAATTAATTGCTTGTTTGAGACTCCTGTATATATT
>Ga0325400_1004381_pt1 | contig 13072 bp, 7 predicted proteins | sample PopdelMetagenome_2_FD_205662 | JGI IMG/M metagenome (GOLD analysis project Ga0325400, IMG submission 205662) | Populus deltoides microbial communities from Bellville, Georgia, United States - Xylem-PdKOR-R1 | ecosystem: Host-associated > Plants > Phyllosphere > Stem > Wood/Secondary xylem...
GAAAGAGTGCTCTAATAGAATTATTTGGTGCTTGATGTTGCATCAATTACAATACATTAATCAGAAGAGGGCCTAATTGGAACATCTATGATAGTTAGATGGGCTTCTTGTAGTTTACCTTTTCATTTATTTGTTAGTTGACTTGGATTAGCCGGTGCCGGTAAAGACATCAGAGCTCGGGGTCAGCTTGTAGGGTCTGATTATGATGGGCGAAGGGTGGGTGAACGATCAATGAGTTAGGGGCACGTTGGGTTTTGGTTTGATGCTGTAATGGCTTCAAATAAACCGAACTGGACTCAATAAATGTCACATCTGATGCTGTACGGAGGGCGATGCCCAGACGCGCAGCATCAGAGACTTTATTGAAAATCCAGCACAGCCTGAATCCTTCACTCGGAAGAGTTGATGAACGCGATGCAAGTTAAGTGTGGTTGTGGTTGCTTTTTAAATAGTTTTTTGTGTCGAAATACATGTTAATGATATTTTTTATTTTTAAAAAATTATTTTTGATATCAGCACATCAAAACGATCCAAAAAGTACAAACCGCACTCCATTTTAATTAAAAAAAATTCAAAACTTAACAAAACACAGTTACAAACACAATATCAAACACTGCCCTACTCGTTAACTAAACTTAGCTTGTAGTAGAATATATATAAAAATACTGATTTAATTTAGACGAATTTAGTGCACTTTGGTTTAGCTAGAATGATCTAGCTAGGCACGTTAAAATATATATATATATATATATATATATATATATATATATGTTATTTTTTATTTAAAAATATATTAAAATAATATTTTTAAAAATTTATTTTTAACATCAACATATTAAAATAATCTAAAAACATAAAATATAATTTAAAATAAAATATTTAAATTTTAATAAAAAAAACAGGTTGAAAAACTCAATATCAAACATTTCCTAATAAGTTTGAACATTCCAAATCTAGTTAGCTTTTAAATAAAATAAAAAAGAAATATTTGGTTTTATTTTTTATTTTTTAAATATTACAGTATAATTTAATATATTTTTGTATTCTTGTTCTTTTTTTTTTTTCTTTTCTTTTTATCTTATCATGTGGCTTCTTCATTTTACAACAAAACAAGGCAATGCCTTGATGGAAGACATTAAAAATCATCCATACAAAAGACTTACAAAAAGAGGAAAGTAATAATGAAAGCAACACAGACAGAATCTATAGCATAAGATTTTCTGAATCACATGTTTCATGCTATTGCTCCACTTAAACAAAACAGAACAAGTCATGCTCATGCATTGTGTTTGAGAAATAAGGTAATCACCTAAATGTTAGAAAAACATGTTTGTTTTTGAATTTTTTTTTTGAATTTTTTTTATATTTTTAAATTGTTTTGACATGTTAATGTCAAAAAAAAAAATTTAACAAATTTATTGATGTTTTTTCAAGTAAAAATCACTTTAAAAACACAATTAATATAACAATCTCAAACAATGCCTTAGCACTTTAAAAAATTATTAATTTGATGTTTTTTCAAACAAAAATCACTTTAAAATCAATCATTATAATAATTTCAAACAACATCTTAGCACTTTTCTATGCATAGCCAAAACAAAATCTTGGTACGTTGAAGATTGTATTTGTTTTTGTGGTATAAAATATGTTGTAGTTTGATCATAATGAATGAATGTTTGGCAAAGTGGGACCCATGTCAAAACTGTGTTACAACTAGAGTTTATCAAAAGCATGTTTTATCTGCTTTTAACATTCATGTGCATAAAAGTGATTAGCCAGAAGACCGTTCAATTATTTGTTCACCAAAATACATAATCCTATCTTCTCTTCCCTGCTCTCCTGATAACCAGTGAAATGATTATTCGTAGCATCCACATCTTTCAATTTCCTCACCAACCTCTTCCCTTCTTGATGAAGAACCTCTATTTACAGACATCGTTCTTCTTCTTTTTTTTGTCTTTCTATAGCTACAAACGATTGCAAAACCTACAAACCAACACCAGATTTACATAAACCAACATCCACGACCAAGATTTAAAAAAACCACACCCATATTTTTTTTTATTAATTCCTATAAACCCTTTTTTGTATACAAGCAATTGTTTTTTTGCAGAAAAATCTAGGTAAATTTTGATTTCAATATGTCTTCAATTTCATCTATGCATGTTCTTGTAAATATTGAATCTAACTAGATCTTGTTCATTGTCGAAATTGTATCCCTATTTATTGTTGCAGGAACCATTGATCTGTTCTTCATAATTATAGTAAGCACTCGTGGTTCTAATCTTCTTTCTTAGTTGCATTATTTAAGAGATTCCTAATTTTATTACTTCTGATTTTTCATAAAGTTAATGAACAAAGGTTTAAAGTGTAGTTGTGATTATTTTGAGTTCAAAAAAAATATATGAATGGATGAAATAATATAGAAAGTCAGAATTTGGTAAATGATATAGAGAGGACAGGAAACAAACCAAAAAACATTACTCACAACAATTATATTAGCCAGGCTCTAGGTATTAAAATATAGGAACCAAACTGAATTGGATAGAAAACGAGTATTTTAACTAGGTTCTGGATACTATAATATAGGAACCAAACTGGATATATAGTTTAAACATTACAGCTTTTAATTCATGTTCTAATTATGATGCATTCATGTATTTTTATTTATGATACATAGTTTAAATTAGTTAATGTGATCTTCTTATGATGTAGAGATTTCATTAACTTAAAAATAGATAATGAAGCTGCAGACATAACACTACAAACAATCATTTGACCCCTTATGATAATTAATTGATGTTCATATGAAGTAGAATAATGATGTATTACAACTACTAGTTAATAGCAAATTCATTAAACATAGCCATACCATGCTATCCTCAACCTTTCCTTACCATCATCTTTTTTTCATCAATATGCTTTGCTAATGATAATGTATATTACACTACAAATACAAATTGTAGTACTACTTATAAAAAAACAAAACTTCATTACAAGGTTCCTTTTATTAATGCGCAAAACATAGAGTATTGAAAACTAGGCAGAATTTCATAGACAACATTAACAATAATTTGTTAACACTATAATTTTGTTATTAATATATAGCATTACCAAAATTAATTGCGTAATCCTATGTTGGAAAATTTATTTAAGCTTAGAATATGGAAGAGTCTCAATCTCAAGATAAGGCATGTTGGCCTAGAGAGATGCTACACATATTTTATGACATTTGCATAAAGACAATTGAGAAGGGAATGAGACCCAACATTTATTTTGACAAGACTGGTTGGAAATATGTCACTACTACCTTTAAAGAGCAAACTGGCCATGGATTCACTAAAGTACAACTGAAAAATAAGTAGGACAAGATGAAAAGGGATTGGAGGATATGGAAAAAGTTGATTTTTGAAACAAGAGTGGGCTAGAGTTCAGAGTTGGGAACTATTTCTACCACTGAAGAGTGGTGAAATTCTAAAATTCAAGTATGATATTATTGACTCAATGTCCAAATTTTATTACAATTCTCTATTTTTTTTCCTTTACAGTCCTTCATATTCATTTGAAGTAATGTTTTTTTTATTTATAGGAAATACGTGGAGCTAAGAAATTCAAGCATTCTGGTTTCAAGCCAGCTCTTTGTGGTAAATATGATATCATGTTTATAAATATTATGGCTACTGATAAGTTTGCTTGCACACCTTCTTAAGGAATGATTTTGGGTGATGTTAGGGTGATGGGACCAAAAATACATCTAATGAAGATGTTAACTTAGAAGAGGGTAGTGGAGATTCCGAGAAAGATAGTATACAAAACTTTGTTGACAATGTGAGCAACATGGTTGCTGGTGTCAATGTTAGTGTTAGTACTAGTAACCCTAGTAGTAGTGGTAAGAGCAAAGCCGCTCAAAATTGTTTCGATAAGAGTATTAAAAATAAGAGAGGTTTTGGGATGAGAGTGCAACTTTTTTTCACGTTTAGATAAATTGGTTGACAATGTCTCTTCAAGAAGTGACTGCATATCTGGTCTTATAGATAGGAAAAGGTACAACATTCAAGAAGTGATGGCGAAGTTTCACTCCATATATGAAGTAGTTGTTTTGGAGTGAATCTTATTATTTCGCTACTGAATATTTCATGGTTAGAAGTAGAAAGAAAATGTGGACAACGTTGGGAACTATAGAAAAAAAACTTCAATGGCTAAAATAATGTTGTAAAGGAGATCAAACCCCAAACCATGAGGTACATCTCAATCTTTAAAAGGCACTTCAATTATAGATCACTTTATATTGATATGAAACCCAAAATATATCATATATATTTTAGACAACTAACATTGCAATTGATGCTTATAATTCAAAACTATTTTGACTGTTAAGAGCACTAAAAATTTTAAATTCAATGTTAAGAATATTAATTTCATATGCATTATATATCCAGACCTAACATTCTGTTCATTTTGTGCCTTTCCTATGAAACTAATGTCCATTGCGTGAACCTTTATTTTTGCATTATGATCGCTTTGTGTTTCTGTTAAATGTTTGTGAGAGACAGATTGACACATAACTTTAATTGCAAATGTTAGACTATTTGTGCTAGTGTCTTATATGTTGTTGCTGCCTTTAAATGGTTAAAATGTTGCTAATGTGGAGCTTTGTCTGTGCTGTTTATTGCCAATTTTTAATTGCTGTCTTCGGGAGGACATACCATGTTTTTTTTCATTTGTTCTATGTGTTTGTTATGTTGCTGGTAAAGATTTGTAGTTATGTACTCTATAACCAATATTTTCTTTATTTTTTCGGCAATCGTTGTGTGTGCTTTTATATTGTTATTCATTATAGCATGTTGACCATGAGACTTTTAGGAGAAAAAATTATGTTTGAATGTCTAGTAAAGTGTGCTTGTATTGTATGTTCACGAGTCACTCTTTTCCACCCTATATAATTCACCATTTCAATAAAGTTGAACACTTCACTTTTAAAAACATTATGGAATGATTAATCTGTTTTGACTCTCTTAAAGCATTTTCATTAAAGTATATCAGTCTGCATCTCATAAAATAGTAAGTTGTCTTTCTTTCATTGTATATTCATGCTTTATTTGAGACCAAATTTGTTAATAACATTGTTGGTAATTTCAACACAAACAATATATGTATTAATATGACCAATTACATATTACTTGTAAGACATATATTAATTGTTTAATGTATTTTAGGATGGGATGAATTTTATTGGAAACAAAAGAGTATAATAAATTAATAAAATTGAATGGAATAATGTATGAAGTGTTTTATTTTTCTTTAAAAAAAATAAATGGATTAATATGATAATAAAAATTATATTTTCTATAAAAGTAATGTGATTTATTGAGGTTTGCACGTAAAGCTTGCAATACATCTACATTAATAAAACAATTAATATGTTGTTCCTTGCTCATAATTATTTAATTAAAATTATAGATAAGGATGCAAATTGGTTTAATGATCTTTTTGAAGGAGAATGTTGCTCAATATGTTTCATATGGCTACGCTGGTAGGAATAGTGGTAGTCATCTCGGTTTTAGTAGTGGTGCTACTAATGATAGCAACATAAATGATGATGGTGACAATGATGACAATAACAGAGATGATGACGACGATGTGAGAGATTTATTTTGGCATAAAAAATTTAATCGTCGTAAACTACTATTATGCACAGTAAGCGCACTTGCGTTGTATTATAATAACTACATCTATAAGCAACCCTGTATGATTTTATACAACACAAGAATGCAGTGGTTGAATGAAATTTTAAATGGGTATTAGATACATTGTGTAAATATATTTAGCATGGATACAACGACGTTTTAAAGTCTTTGTTTTGATTTGGAAACACAATATGGACTGAAATCATCAAGGAGGATCAATGTTATAGAGAAAATTGGCATGTTTCTTTATACTTTAGCGTTGAGTGCTTCTAATAGGGAGGTCTAAGAGAGATTCAAACATTTCAGTGAAACAATGAGTATGTATTTTAACGAGGTTCTAAAGGCTGTGTATTTGCTATCAATTGACATAATAAAATCAGTTGATCCAGATTTTCTGACAACACCACGAGAAATAGCTATGAACTCGAGATATATGCCACATTTTAAGGTAATAAAGATTACAAAAAGTGAATAAATGTATCTTTCCACTTTCATTATATAATCTAATTGGTAATTCATTTATGATTAATGTTTTTAAAATTTTGTTTTTAGAATTGTGTAGGAGCAATCGATGGAACATATGTGTGTGCTTGTGTATCCCAAGAAAATCAGATACTATTTATTGAAAGGAAATGATTACCAACGCAAAATATTATAGCAGAATGTGGTTTTGACATGCAATTTATTTTTGTTTGGGCTGGATGAGAAGGTAATGCACATGACTTAAGAATTCTTCATGAGGCCTTCTATAACCCAAATATCAAATTTTCAAAGCCGCCAGAAGGTATTTTGGATAGAACAATAAGGCTTCTTTTAGAATTTTCATTTATTTAATTTTTGGTCGCGTGGTACAAAATATTTTTTGTTTTAAATGTCTTGGGTGAATACAGGAAAAGTATTACGATGTTAACTCCAGTTATCCAAGTGAATATGGATTTCTAAGTCCATATACAAGTGAAAGATATCATCTTTTGAAATTTCATCGTTAAGGCCAGCTGCAAAGTCAAGTGGAGTTATTCAACTAGGTTCACTTCTTGGTTCGATGTGTAATTGAACGAACTTATGGGATGTGGAAAAAAATATGGAGAATTTTGCAGAACACGCCAGTGTTTTTGTACAAGACATAGGTGTAGATTATTGTTGCATCAATGGCTCTTCATAACTACATAAGAAGGAAGTTTGTACAAGATGTTGCTTTTAATGAGTTTGAACATCATCCTGATTTCGTGCCTCAGGATTTTTTATGCGATGTTGTTCCACGATCACAAACATATAGAGGCAACAAGACTTTGCATATGGATTATGTTTGAGATGGAATTGCTTCAAGTTTGATGGGAGAATGTAGGATTTTTAACTTTACAAGTAGTTAATCATAAATATGTATTAATTGTTCAATGTCATGTATTGAAAAAATTAATGTTCTATTTGGTCATTTTATATTCAACCATAATTTTAACCAAATATTAATGACATGCTTTCAATGAAGCAACAATTTGAATCATAATTTTAACCAAACACATAATTTAGATAAAACAACCATATAAAAAAGTAATTTTTTTAAAATTATTTTTCTCAAACCACAACCACAATATCAAATATATTGTAATGAGATCAGCAACTACGTTTTCAACTCAAGTTTTCTTTTTCTTCAGTTTTGAGGTCAATGTCAAGCTTAGCTTTTTCTTTACTTTTTGATCGGGAGGTCAATGTCAAGCTATGGACAACTATTGGGCTGCAAATTTTAGAACTTGAGGGGCAAGACTTTGAACTGCAACTTACATTGATACTCTTTTAAGCAACTTGTACTTTCCAAAAACATTTTTCTTTTGCCGCAGACAGGGGCAAAGCCATACTAGGGCATAAGGGGGTAACTGCCCCCTTGACTTTTATTTTTTAAATAATTTTTATATTAAAATATTAATATAATAGCTAAAGTCATATTTTGTAAAAGGTAAAGAGTCAAGACACAATGTATTAATGTGCTCTACTGCGATTGTCTGCATTCTTTCCTTACAAAGCCTAAAGTAAAAACTTTTATCTTTGAATCCATTGAAAAATACTTATGATGTTTGAATTATAAGCAGGTTGTCTCAAATCTTTTTTTATTTATGTTTAACAGATAGAAAAGTAAAGGGATATGCGATGATTTTATTCTAAGGCAAAATAAAAACTAATCAACGCATATAAAGAAGGAAACTGGAAATATTCAGAAAGTCAGAAAGAACTTTTTATTGCTGCTTCTATGGTTTTTGATTATACCATCAAAACTTTCTATGTTTGATACTTTGATTCATTAGCTCCTTTGTGATATCAAAGCTTCGTGGGCATTCAAGGCGAAAATCTCAAGAAATTACAAATCTATACCATTTTTGTTATGAATTGTTTAACAATATAATTGACATAGACCTTAATGAGTTGGATGATCGTTTCACTGAGACAAGTACATGATTACTTATTTGTGTGGCATGTTTAAACCCAGGTGACTCTTTCTCTACTTTCAACAACAACAAAAAAAAACTTATTCACCTTGCTCTTTATTATCCCAATAAATTCTCTATAATGGACCTTATGATACTTGGTGACCTGAAGGTTTATGTGCTGTCAATAGCACCATATTATAAATTTTTTCATTTTAAAAATATTTTTAAATTAATTTCATTTTATATGAGTTAGTACATTTGTTTCAAATTGATTTTTCTGTATAACGCATGTTTACATAATATATAATATCAAGTATTTATTAGTAATTTTTAAATTAATTTCTCCATACATGGGATGAAAAAGGACCGATGCATGGGAGGTTGGGAGCTTCCTGTCTAGATAGGGCAATGCTGCAATCAACTGAAATGCAAACAGTTTTAGTACACCCTCTAAGAAACATAGAAATTTCAAAACTGAAAAAATAAGAGAGAGAAATGGGGGAGACTTCCATATACCTATCAAGTTGACAAGTCACTTCCACAAGTAGGGTAAGGTTAATCAAGCTGCAGCTCAACAAGGAAAGTGCAAGCTTCAAGATCTCGGAGCTGCATGCAAAACTTGTATTGTTAACTATAACAGAAACGCAGGGATGATGAAAAGAAAGCACAACAAGGCTTGAGATCAATTACATATTGCTCATCTGATGCCCTATTCTTGTTATTAAAGTAAGGAGGTGCTGATGCAGTCCCACTCAGAGTAGAATTGAAAGGTAATGGAAGAAGACCTCGGAATCCATCATCAATCCACCAAACTACATTGATGTATTCAGGAACAAAAAATCATGAAGGAAGCCGATGCCATTCACTTCCGACACATTGAGTAGAACCTACAATATCCAGGAAACCCAAGAGACAGAGCAACAATTTCACAAATCTTCTAATTAGAACTCATTTTTTTTTTCCATCATAAAGCTACTGCCATAAATTTTGCTATATTTACAAGTATTCTCGAGTACATGTGACTTGCTGAATATTCACAATTTACTTTCTCCATCACCAAAACAAGCCACAACAAAAAAGTTCTAAAAAATTGACAATTGACACATATAATATAGACTTCTTGTGTTCACTAAGAGTTAGAAGGTCTAGGACAGCAGATGACTTTTTTCCAACACAACATGTTGCAAGAGCAGTAGCACCGCCCAATAAATAAAATCAGTGAGAATGTTCTTGCAGTGTATTACTCCAAAATAGATCATACATTTCCCTACATCATCATGGTGCTCCAAAATTTTATAAACCTCAATAGCCATAACCATTAATCAATGAAAACGTGTGAGCCTAGGATGCAGATAATATCAAGCTAAGAACCACATGCCTAACAAATTTAGCTATCTGCATGAAAATTCTACATAAGTTTAAAGCTCATAAAATAGACACAGAAACATAGAAGAATAGATAAGAAGCTACCAAAACCAGCCAAGAATTGTCCTAGGGATTATTCTTGTCTTGGAAAAGATCAGGAAAGCTCCCAATGATAGCTGAAGCAGCAACACAGACAAAAGGGTATATTGGATAAAAGAACCTGCTGGTTAGAAATGTATCAGTCATCATAACATTTGACCCTTTTTTGTCTACTTATATTGGCACTGTATATAGGATTGAACATCTATTTATCTATAAAACATAGATTAATCGACCAAAAGGACATTTTTTATGCAAAGCAAAGAACTTAGAATAACAGCACATTTGCAGCTACATGCAAACAAAAGATTAGAAAAAAGTGAGATAATAATTCAGATCTTGATAAAATAGTTCTATTGCACATGTTTCCAGCATAAAGTTTGTGTAAATTATGTCATGATATAAACTCTCTATCAACATCTTCTATGAATTTGTGATCGGACAAGAAAAGGTAGGATTCACCATTGTCAGGGAAGTTTTAATGGTGCAGTTGTGTGCTTTACATGTGAGGAGGAAAAAAACAAAATTATTTATAAAATTTCAAGAGACTTTCTTCCATGCCCACAAAATGTTACATTAGAAGCATTCAAATGAAGGAAAAACTTCCCCTACTGATGTAATATGAATGAACAAAAACCATATTAAGTACTGATTAGAGGAAGAGTCTACAACACGTCAGACTGCATGACATGATTCTCATACATGCCTTTACTCATTCAAGCTCACTCTAATGCATATCTCATAGTAGCGACTTGGATTCTTATTGGAGAGCAAATTAAGACCATGAAGTTCAAACAAACATTTCTAGATTAAAGTTTAGTTGATTTTGCCACAGAGCTTTGGAGAAAACAAAGTTCGTAGTTCATATTCATGACAAGACCTTTCCCTTTTGTTCTCCATTTTCAAGTTACATTCCAATAAACAGAAAATTAAGAACATCAATTGTAACTAATGAACTTCCACTCAATTCAACTAGAATTACCTTATTAGATGCTTCGCATCGAGTCTAAACTTTCAACACCTTTTCTTGTTGTTCTTGCACTAGGCAATATCCTCCCAAACTCTCATTTTAAAGAAATTTAAGTGACATAGAATATGAAATCTGAATAACAAATGATCATTGCAAATTATTCATCCAGACAACTATAACCCCAAAAGTTGCCTGATAGTAATCATTCTGATGATTTATAGGAAAATTTAGCAACACAAAAAGGATGTAATTGCCACTAACTTGAGGCGGGTTCATTCTGCACTAGAGTTTATGGTAACCAAAAGTATACCATAAACTAGGAACACAACTGCACACCAAGTAGACAGCAACCTCGACCTTATCATGAGACCAAACTTGTGTCTAAAACTAGGACAGAGTATCTTCAACAAGTTGCAAGTTGAAAGCAAATAATCTTGTGCCAATTTGTGCTACAAAAAAGTCAGCCTTGAGAGAGAACTCCATAGGCAACGTAAGATGTCACTAACCCTTATATATAAGAAATTTACTGAGCCACAATTCACTAGAATTTCATTCGTAGTTAAGATTGGAGGTTCTAAATGGCAAGAAAATGAAGATAGCTAACCATAGAACAATAAATTTAATTAGTGGAATGAAAAATGCCAAGACATAAAAAATTGGAATGATTTGCAGAAACATTCAAATCCATATCAAAACTTTGTACAGGAAGATATGCACAAGTGAAAGCAAAAACCTAGGAACCTCGACTTTTGAGGCAATAGTGAAAAACAAACATTTCTTCTTTGTGTGGTTGCAAAGACATAAACCCCAGCTAACAATGGACTTACAAGAAGAACAATAGAGGTGACCGCGCCAGTCGAAAATGTTGGCTTGAATCTTCTACCCAAAGAGTAAAGTGTAATGGGCAAGAAAGCCAAAATCGAGAACGGCCAGCCAAGAATTACTCCAATTGCTGCAACAGCAACAATTGGAGTTTGATTAGAATTATTTATGTTAGATTATATCTTGAAATAAAATTATTTTTATTAGAATTTTAGTTAAATTATAATATCAAGCTATGAATAATTAAGGTACGGGAAGCTTTCATTAGGTAATAAACAATAAAAAAAATCAAATTCTTTTAGGAAATTTTGCTAAAATTCTCTCTCCTTTCTTCAGCATCTATCATTGTGTTACAAACATTTCACAGTTTTTTTTCCTTTTCAGCCTTTACTTTTTGCTATGACATACTGTTCAAAATTCAAGCCAGCAAGAAAGGCCCATTGTAACAATGACAACCCATTTTAAAGCTGCGCTCAGCCCATTTTAACATCAAACCACCACCAAAAATGCATGTTATGAAACCCTTCCTAAAAAAACAACTAAATTAACCAATGTCCTTAAGAATCACAAAAAAAAAAGTAAATTATAATTTAGTCATTTTATTCCTAAGGAACTAATAAATTAATATTACCTTTTATTTTATTTTAAAATTCATTCGTTGATTTTCTTGAAAGAAAAAAAAAGGCATGCGTTGATGTGTCGACCAATTTTGACCGTCAAATTATTAATACGTGTTTCATTTTCAATTAATACTCAAGTAACTTAGTGATGAATAACTAATAGAAATAAGGTATTAAAGAATATGAAAAGTGTAAGATTAAATAGGGAGTTTTCAAGTTTTTTTTTTTTTTTGTGAAACTTAGTTTCTTAAAAGTTAACCTCAACAATAATTTTATAATGGTAATCATATCACAACATAACAACCAAATCATCAAGAAATTTTAGTTTTTGAGGTCTTTTAAAAATGTGTTTGGAACGACTTTCTCAAAAATTTTGTTTAAAATTATTTTTTATATTTTTTTATCGTTTTGATGTGCTAATATTTAAAATAATTTTTAAAAAACAAAAAAATAATATTTTTATGTTTTTTTAACGAAAAATATCTTAAAAAATAATCGTTGTCACACTCTCAAATATCCCCTTTATAAAAAAAGATGTACACAGAGGAAAGATAAATAGATGAGAAAAAAATAAAAATATTTTTTTTTCAAAATGAAATAAATAAATATATATAATTTTAATCTTAAATGACTATTTTTATTATTTTTGGTAAATCCAAGTATGATTTTCTCTTTTATCATCTATCTTTTTTCAAGATTGACCTTTTTTCAAGATTGACCTATAGAGTAAGTTCTCTATAATTTTCCAAAAGAAAGTCTTAACTTAAAAATTTCTTAATTGCAAGACCACTTTATAGTTTAGTATTTACCATAAAATACAGAAGTTTTTTTTTTTTTTTGGGTATTTGTGGAGTAACAGAGGGCTCAAGCCTATGAAGAAACATGTTTACACTTCATAAGCAAGAAGGAAGAATCTCTCTCTCTCTCGGCGTGTATAGAGAAGAGAATTCGTCCATTCTTTATTTTTCTCATCACGAGATCTGCTTTTCTGCGTTAAGCCTTTAACAAAAGTAGGATCATGCATAGGGCATGAATGGAGATGGTCTCAACCCTACTTTTTATCCCTTTCCCATGCGTCTATTCATGTGG
>Ga0325400_1004383_pt1 | contig 13071 bp, 9 predicted proteins | sample PopdelMetagenome_2_FD_205662 | JGI IMG/M metagenome (GOLD analysis project Ga0325400, IMG submission 205662) | Populus deltoides microbial communities from Bellville, Georgia, United States - Xylem-PdKOR-R1 | ecosystem: Host-associated > Plants > Phyllosphere > Stem > Wood/Secondary xylem...
TCAAAGAAAATTTGATCTAGCTCTTAACATATTGCGAAACAATAATCTAGCAATTGTCTAAACCTCCAACCTCAGTGACCGCTCATTGTACAGATTACTAATTAATTACTGTGGAAAAAAGTTGAGGGAGGAGAAGAGGAAGAACTAAGAAGCAATGAAAAATGGATATTACATATTTTGGATCCCAACCAACCAAGAAACAGAAAAATGTAGAAAAAAAAATGTTATTCTTCTGTTCTCTAAATGTCTATATTTGCTGGACGTCTGAAGAAGAAGACAAATTATGTCAGATTGTTGATGTTCCCACACGTGTCTCTGTCACCATGAATTCTATTTTTCTTTTCCTTGTTTCTCTAGTCTTTTCATGCCGGGTTTGGCATCATTGTCAAGTTTCTTTGAAACTTTTTCTTGCTCATGATGTTCGCTTAATTTTCTCCTCCCCTTTTGACCCAAATCGGCATTCTTCTCTTCATTCTTACAGTAGGGAAATTTACAACAGTATCCTCCTCAGCCACCCACCTGGCAAAAAGAAGGGAGAAATTTAATCGATAATACCTGTAAACATTCGCATTGTTAAAAGCTTATCAATGCAAAAAACAGTCAAAATCAAGGTTAGACCGACATCATCATGGTTTTTCGAGGTAAAGAAAGAAACATCTAGGATTACTCTAGGGGATATCTAGTATAAAACCTCAGGGAAAGAGTTGATTGTAAGGTAATACGAACATAATCATGATACAAGTTTAGGTGCGTGTCTACTATTAAAAAAAAAAGAAAAGAAAGTTGATTGTAACTGGAAGCACCTCAAGGGAACAAAGAAGCTAAAAATGGCAGAAAGGAGGATGTTTCTACTTTCTTGTCATGATTTTGTCTTTGCTCATTTGTAAGGAAAAAAAAAAAAAGGGAAAATGCAGCGTATGATGTCATTAATTCGATCGGATTAAGGTAAAATTCGAACTTAATCAAGTTCTGATCCGTTCACCATTCTTTTCTTCTTTTTTTTTGTAATTAAGAATCATTAATTATGAAAACAATTAGATTTTATTTTAATCTATTTATGTTAGTTTCTTCAATCGCACCATGATGGTGCTGTGTAGCTATCAAAAGCTCTTCTCATCCCTATCCTCTCTCTTTTCCGCCTTATCCTTGGACGTGCTGCTGGCTTTATGGTAAAATAAGTCTGCGATTTTTTTAATTGTTGTTTATTGCCACCCCAATTATTGAATTAATTAAATGTTCATCCAATATTGGAAACTATTATGAACAATTGAAATGCAAAACAGAAAAAAAAACAAGAGAAATTTACTGTGATTGGGGAAGGAATTATTTACCTGAATTGGGTGACAAAGTGGTGCAAGAAGATTGAAGCTTCCAGCCTGGCGAGGTCAAGTCCAGGACATAATCTTTGTCCTCCTCCAAATGGAGTGAAGCTGCCATTAATGCTCATATCCTTGTCCTGCAAGAGACCGAGCAAGTTAAAATGCTAGAAATTAAAGACACCAGATTAAATAATAGCAAGAACTAACTATTTGCAAAGCAATTGATGATCTCTTACTTGCCACCTCCATGGATTGAATTCGTAAGGCCACTCATAGTTGTTTTCATCAAGATGAACTGACCTGAAATATGCAAAAGCACACCAACCTTTGGGTATCAAATACCCTTTAATTTCTGTGTCTTTCATCGCCTTTCTCATCACCCCGATTATTATGTTTCCCATTCTTAGAGTTTCTGTGATCACCTATATATAATTAGGGAAGAAAAAAAATTTATTGTTAATATTTTCACTCATTTTAATTAATTCTCCATCAAATAATGAGGATTGAAAATGGTACATATATATATATATACCGTTTGAGTAAAGGGTAGAGATAAATAATCAGTCCAGCACAATGGCTCCCCATGCTGAGCTTTGAGACTTTTCAATTTCATGTTCTCCTTCTGATCAGATTCAATCATCAGATGTATGAAAAGACTGCCTCAATAAAGATAAAAAGGAAAAAAAGAGAGAAGAAAAAAGTGCTGTGATGGTTACAAGTCACACGTGGAGAAGTCACAAAGTCGACATTGATAGGGCACCTAACCATAAAAGTGACCCTTAACTAGAAGCACTATAATTTTGAGAACAATCCCTACACGTTTCCTTGGTGAAACCCTAGGATTCTGTTCTTAATTTAACGAGGATATACTTTCATTCGGATAATGGGTTCGAATTTAGTTATGTATTTTGAATTGAGAAACCTTAATTGTTAAAAAAATTTATCTACTTGTTTGAGTTATTGAAATGAGATAGTTTTTTTTTTTATCAGTGCAGTCAGTTCTGTCGGCAGGCAAACCCTAGTAGCTGTATGGAAGACCTATGAGAAATTATGGCGTAAGATAAGAGTGTGATCACAGGGAAGATGTCCCCAGAGGATAAGAAAGCTGAGAAGAACAGTTTTATTATTTGCAAGGGTAGTCAAAATAAATGGTCATATATAAAACTCAGAAAATGACAAATAATAAATAATAAATGGACACCTAGCTAGCTAGCTATATATAGAGAGCTAGAATTACTGGATCGTACTAGTCGCTAGTAAATTAAAGAAGATTGTCATGTCATGAAAGAGAATGCAAATTAAAACCAAGATGGAAACAAGAAATCAAGTCTGAAAGAAAATGACTAATTATTAAGAGAAGAACAACGGCTAATTAATAACTCCAAGAAATTAAGTTAAGAATATATATATATATATATATATATATATATATATATATATATTGAAGAGGGGAGGTGGGAAATTAATAAATTGATGAGCATGCATACCGTCAATTGTTGCAGAGCAGCAGGGCAATCTGAAAGGTACTTAACAGCAAGAGTCATGAGGACCGGCACTGAATCCTCACCGGGTATCATCATATCGATCATATTATCAGCTATTAAATCATCTGTTAATTGTTCACTTGCATCATTAAGCAACACTTCCGCTACATCCTTTGGTGCCATTGAAACAATCCCAGCTCTACCTTCTCTTTTACATTGGATGATTTTCTGCACTAACTTCACCATTTTCTTCTTCGCCTGGAAACCCAAAAGCAAATTCATTTTTCATCATTGGCCACTTGTATATTTTTCAATCTCTTCGTACAAATTAAGAGAATGTGCGTGCGTGTGTGTGTCTGTGTAGCGTATCGTTGGCTATTAACTTGCCTGTAATGATCGATAAAGTTGACTTCCAGGGATGTTTAAAGGTAAGGACATGAGACCAGCAATGAATTCTTGGAACTGTTTCTTTAGCAGCTCCATTTCTTCACCAGGATCCAAACTAATCAATGCCTTGACTAATACTTGAAAGGCAATCTGGAGACATTTATACAACAAAGGGTTTTTACTAGGTAACTTTTTGGGGAAATTAAAGGGCTGTAAATATATGTTGTAATCATCATGAGTCTCTTTTACGAGACAATATGATTCATGCAAGCCCCATACTCCACTAAGCTTGGTTTATTACTTTCTAGCAAAATCATTCCAAACTTAAGTAGAAGCCGGAGATAAAATTCAAACATTAATCGTTTCTAGAGAGAGAGAGAGAGGGTGTGTTATAATTGCATGTACGTCGTCGTGATTTAATTGGGTTCTCTTTTATGTTTTTTTCTTCATAAAAACATGTAAAAAAAAAAAAACATAGAAGAAGATGAAAGATGCCAGAGATAGGGTTAAGAGCCCGACATCTTTTGTTTTATCTTGTGTCTAATTGAACTCTTCTCAAAAAGAAAAAAAGAAAAAAAAAGGCACCGTCATAGAATCAGAGAATATCGAAGAAAACTAGCTAGAGATAGATTTCAAACTCCTAAAAAATAGAATTCAGCTCTCTAAACCGCGCACACACAGAAAACTAAGAGAGAGAGAGAGAGAGAGAGAGAGAGAGAGAGAGAGAAGAAGCTAGGGGACTAACATTCTTGGTTTCATCTTGTATGAAAATGGGCTGGTCTTCTCTCCATTTCTCCATTGATTCTTGAACATAACTTTGCATGTCTCGGGTGATTTGAGCTTTGAGATGAGGGGATTTGAAGAAGGCACCTATGAGACCATGAATTCTCCTTTGTAAGCTCCCATTGATGAGCAAAATGGAAGATTTTCCCATCAACTCAGTTAGAGATTTCGGGTAAGAAGGAACGAACACCTTTGCATCACTTTGTAGTATAAATTTGCTCACTTCTGCATCTGTTGATACTATAGTCGGACTTCCAAATATATGTGACTTGAACACCTTCCCATACCTACAAATTAATTAAAAATGGAAAATAAAGTAAATTTTTGGTATATACTAGCTAGCTACAAGGTTAATTTTGTGGTTAACAAGTAACCATAACCCTCTTCTTAAGCATCATTTCTGATATGTTACTTTCTAATCACAAATTAGCCTAATCTAATCTAATCACCTGAAAAGATAATTAACCAAGATTAACCTTACATGTATGTACCTAAAAAATATACGATATAAAAAGAAAATCAAGTATTGATTTGGGATGTTATATCTAGTGCTGCTAGCTAATACACGTATCCTTAACTGCTACTACTTCCACTTACATGCGACGGCGTTTATCCATGAAGCTTTCAGGGCGGTCTGAGTAAGCACATGAAACGAAGTCGATGGTTTCACCGATAAAGGGCCATCCAAGAGTGCCTAAAGGAAGTGGGGTTTTGTACTTTGATGATGATAATCTGATCGTCATCATACTACTGCTACTAAACCAGCTGCTGTTCCTGTAGAGAAATATTATGGCAGTACTGGACAACAAGATTGCGAACGCAATCCACAATAAATTGTCCGTGTTAATATTCATGATATTAACTTAATTTCACACTCGTATCCTATTCCTACAGAGCTCTCTGTCTCCCTCTCTCTCTCCGCCCCTCTCTCTTTCTCTCTCTTTCCTTCGCTTAAATACGGTTTCCTAATTATGGCGATGATGAGTATACTTTATATATATATATATATATATATATGAGAGGATGATGAGTAAGTATTTGTTTGTAAGGAAAATATATATGATATGAGAGTGTACGTACGAGCACGCGTGGCGTGGGGCAGAGAGAGAACAAGGTTGGAGGTCAAGGTAGTGTGTGTAAGAATATTTGTTTTCTCGATTTGTATAATAATGAGGCGATGCTAGCTTGTGATAAATATTAGCTACTGCTAAGCCTAGTATTGGCTTCTTTAGCGACAGTGGGCCTAAATGATGCCCCCCTCTACCATGAAAAATCACACACACATACTAGTTAGATTACTTTTAGCAGTAAAAATTTATATGGTTGTTAACTTCAGAACTCGCACGTGAGATAGCTCAGGTACGCATAAGCTAATCTAAACACTCATGTTAATCAAAAATATTAAAAAAAAACATTCTTCAAAAACTCATAAATAAGTATCATCATAAGTTTGTTTTTTTTAACTATACATGAATCTTAACAGTAATTAATTAATTGAGGAGGGAATTCATTGTTTCCCTTTTGAAAAATATTATTTACTTGAATAGTTTTTTTTTCTTTTGAGAATTAGTTTTTTTAATGATTTTTTTTATCCTGATCTCATAATCTGAATCGCGAGTTTGGTGGGTTAGCTTGGATTTTTCTATCTTTTTTTTTTTCAATATCATCTTTCAATATTTGATTGTTTTGGAATTATGCTTTATAATATGTTTTAATTTACTTTTTATGAGGTTATCCTGGTCTCATTACCTGGATTACAAGTTTGGAAGGTTAACAGGGGTTAAATCAAGTCATTTTTTATGTTTTTTTGTTTATTTTTTTTAATTTCAATCTTCAATATTAGATTGATTAGGAATTAAACTTTATAATTTATCTTGATTTGATTTTTATGGAATTATCTTAGTCACATGAATCGAGTTATAGGTTTGGCAGGTTAACCCATATTGACTGGAATTACTTGTTTTTTTTTTTTAATTTTATCCTCCAACATTATATTAATTTAGAATTGAGTTTTATAATTTGTTTTGATTTATTTTATATATGGTTAATCTGGTCTAATGATTATAATCATGAATTTGACAAGTTAACTTAGGTTGAGTTGAGTGGATCCAATATATTTTTGTTTTAATATTAAAAAAAAATAACATATATATATATATATATATTAGAAGAAGAAGAAGAAGAACCAGTCCCCACACGTCCATAATTGTCTCGTGGGCGCAGTGGCTTGAGGCGTCCCTTTAGGAGATGCAGCTGGTGTCCTCGTGCATTCATGTGAGGCTCAATAAATCCTACCACATTCTCCATCACCATCCTCATCATGATCAATATCAACTTAATTTCCCTCAACTTTTGTCCCTCTTGCACGCACGCACACACCTAGGCCAACCCAGCCCCTCATCATGTGTTTCTTTCATTACCATCGATCGATCCTCTCTTTAGTTTTTCTGTGGGGGGGAGAGAGAGAGCACATGCGATTACCCTTACCAAAAATACTTTAGTTTATGTCAAACGTTGTCTTGAACCCTTCTTAGCTAGTGTGTTAATTCAATAATGGCTGTGTCATTATTGCCCTCAAGCTTGTTTGTGTGTCATAATTCTTAAGGGTGGATGATATATAATTATTAATAATAATATCTAAAATATAGAAAGCCATGACTTTTGGGGCTAGCTAGGGTGTATTAATTAATCTACCTCTTTAATTTTCAAAAATCTCTCTCTTCGACTGTAGTAGTGTTGATCAAATAACATGGATTATGGAATTAATTATAAGTTAGCCCGTTCTTGACTGCAAATGTAATTAATCTAATGTTAAGCTCCATTACTTGGCTCTCTCTATAGTTCTCTGGCTACCTCCTTCAAGCTACCTAACTCATCATACACTACTATCCTTTTATATAACAAGATTAATCATTATACAATATTGTTAATATATTTTATTGCATTAATTAGATCTCTCTCTCTCTCTCTCTCGTTTGATTTGCTGATTGCTAGTTTCTTTATAAAAACCCTTCAAGATCTATTTAGAATCTTTAAGAACATACATGGTGGGATATATATATTTCTGAATCCTTTTGAAAAGGTTGGAGTTTAGGACTTATATTTCATGAGGGGAAAGAAAGAAATGATTAGGAGGCTGGGAACCTAATTTTTTTTTTATATTAACGTGGATGTTCTGGCTAACTTGTATGTACTTCGACTAATATCATGGGCCCTGAAGTTAACAACCATGCAAGACTCCAATGACCCTGAGATTTGTGGGACTTCAATTAGTGACCTTTAAAAAATAAACTCATGGTCTGACTAGTTAATTAACAGTTACCTTCAAGTTCCTGAAACCTAATCTTATTTGATAGTTGCAGACTTTGGTTTGATTTTGGTACTTTGCAATGCTTGAGGTACTCTCATAAAGTAAGTTGGATATTCGTAGTGATAGGGTGTGACCACATCCTCTTTGGAACTTATTCTATGTCAGCATGTGAATATCTTTTTTCTAATAAATTAGAGAATATGCTTCATTCTTTGAGTTCCTAGCTAGCACTAGAAAGCAAGCAAATTAAATGAAATCCATGGCTACCTTTTACCAAAAATGTGGTCCAAAGATTTATTCCCTAATCAATCAATTATTTAAGACACAAAAGAGGAGGTCAGGCTCGCGATAAATACAGACCCAAAAACTCAAAACAAGTGATGAAGCCTAAAGCATTAGAGAATAATCTATCTATCTATCTATCTTGGCTCTGAAAGCCTCGTTGCTTTACTAACTTAATTAATCATTGGAGAATCCCACAACCTTATTTTGCAAGTATTAGGGCTTAAGTCCATCGGTTCCATAATACATTTAAGCCTAAAGCATAAACAAGTCACCGAGTTCCTCCAAACATCTAAAATTTAACATCACTAGCATTATTCTCTTCTTTTTTTTGTGTGTTGAAAAAATATTGCTTCATTCCGCATTGAAGCGCGGACACCATGACTAAAGTATAAAGCTATATGGAGTATATGATTGATTGATCATATGATTGCATGTACAGAAGCTAGTTTGCGGTCCGTCAGAATCTTGCATATGATGTCATGATTCACAGTATGAAACCGTCGTCGTGTCAAAAGAAAACAACAATAATCACAAAAGACTGCAATTTATGAAGATGATCAAAGCTGTAGAAAATTCATCTACAAGTAGGACTGTTAATGCATATCGATATTCAGCATGCAGATAGCAATTGCTAAATTACAGAATCACAACCGATAAAGAGGCCATCACCTAGTAATGGCCCAACTAAAATGGAGTCGAAGGAGGATGAATTTAGGACAGTCATGTCCTTCAGCATCTTTACATGAAACTCCTGCCACCTGGTGGTTGAAATCCAAGATTTCTTTCCATTGCACAAAAGTCAATAAAAAAAAAATCCATTCCTAATGATGTAAATTGGAAGAGACGTATGGTCGACTTAGATGCTTGGGATGGATTTTGCTCGAATGAATTGTTTGAGAATAGCTTTCTCATCATCAATGCGCTTTCTCTCTTCTGAATCTTTTGGTTTCACTTTTCTTTTTTCTTCCAAGATCCACTTGAATAGTTCACGCTGCTGATCCTCTCGAATAGGTTCACATAGCTTCACTACTTCAGAAATGGTAGGTGATGGTATGGGTGTCTCAGAAACTGGAGCGGTTGTACTAGGAGTGGATGAGGGAATTTTGCTTGAAACTTCCTCCTCTTGGACTGTATCCTTTTTCTTCGTTCTCATGAACAAGTAAGCTGCAAAAATTACATTAACCTCACTCAGTCCACGAAGAGAAAAGCAAAGCACGATCCTGAGAACTACTAATCAACCAATTTAGCTGGAAATTTGAACTACACGACATCCCCAGCCCACAAATCTAACATTTACACAAAGAAGCCGCACCAAATGTTGCAGCTAGTAACCATATACATGTAGAAATATCCAAACATAGGCTACCAAGGGTACAAAACAGATCAACAAACTACACCTAAACACCAATTTTGGGAGATGGTTGTGAGAGCGTGTACGAGATGATTTCACTTGTCCCATGTCATCATAAAGCTCTCATGGGTAATAATCACTCCATTCTCCCTGCTTGGTGCAGCATTGCATCTGATGATACTCCCAACCAAGGCATCCATGAAGCGTGTACCTAAATGAATTGCCATGAGAGGTGCTAGTGCACTGCCTACTGCTTAGTAGTTGATGAAAAGTTCTGTAACTATATGTAGTTAATCAAATCCAATGTCAAAGGATTGCTTCTGATGCTAGTGATGCTGTCAGTTAATAAACCATGGAAAAGAACTCAAGGACAGCTTTAGAATCCATCACATGTGGTTTCAACTCTGATCTTTAAAAGAAGAAAAAAAAATCATACTTTATCACTCATCAAAGGCATATATATATATATATATATAAAAAGCTTGTCACTTCCATTAGCAGCAAGTAAACTCTTCAAGCAACTGCACTAAAAGGATACTCAAATCTGGAGGATTCAGAATTTCTACAGCATATAACCAAGAAACAATTATCAATGGAGAACATTAATCACATAGCTCCAAATATTTATATCCAAGGAGGATTTGAGAATTCAGTACTAGTGTGCAGAAAGGTTTTGAACATTTATCCCCAATTAGATGTAAAGATCATACTAGAACCATCAAAACATAAGAAGAAATGTGTAATATGAAGTACAGCCTTAACACAGCATCTTCAACATGGATGATTCACTAGGCAATGTACATAAATTTGATTGGACTATATTACCTTCAACCATGTTCAACCATCACAGTAGCACATACAATATCCACCCACCCATTCATGTCAAGTCCAAAAAGGGCGCTTAACAAATTTATGAATAATGTGACATCTAAACCAACTCATTAGTTGATCTTTCAAAAAGAACTGATAACTATACTGAATTGGAATGGATTTAAAAAAATTCCTATGTACCATTGTGGCTAGAATTTCCAGGTATCACCTACAGATAGCAGTGAAAGTGGACATCTGGTAAGGCCATTTCTAAGTTTACTTGAAGATACTGCAGTTCTAGGTGTTTTCAAGTTACCAATTGATAAGATAAAGTTTACGGCGCATTAGATACAAACACTTAATAGTTCACAATCCTAAAAACATCACCGCTATGGCTCAATTAGTTAATTTACAAAGATACAAGATAATACATTAAGTAAATATCCTCGACAGTCCATAATCACTTAAAAGGGCTGTCACCGTTTGAATAATGTATTTTCTTCTCTAAAGTAACAAAATACTTTCTGAGTCCTAACTGCACTAATCATTTGTAATTGCTATAATCATGAAAGAATTAGTAAATCATAAAGGTCAAATAATTTATTCAGGCAATAAGTGAACATACTAAACAGTTTGGAACTGTATGCCTTCAAGTGACTATAGCAAGCACCAGTCATAAAGCAATATCAGAAGATTGATTCAAACAACCACCATATGCCGGAAAAAGCAACTGAAGTGAAATAACACAATTTCTCAAGTGAATAGAAAAGGAATAACACTCCTTATCAGTTTCACATTAACAACAAAGAGCATCGGCACAGCAGGTAGAGCCTGTGCCTCCACATACTTATAGTACAAGAAATTTAACACCATGAAATGCACAAAACAAAACAGAAATTTAATTAGACACATCAAACAGCTGTAACAAATATAAATAAAGTTGTCGAAGCAAATGCATGACCAGAGAGCAGGGGAAGCATATGATAGTCATGCGCACCATTTATGACACTTCTAGAGAGAAAAACAACAGAGCAGAGTGCTAAGCCCATGATGACATAATATAGTCATCTTTTCTGAATCAATTTAAAAGTTTCACTATGTCAATATAATGACAATCATCTACATTTTCCTATTTCAGATAAAAAGAACATGTACACAGCACAATCTTTTGATCCTTCCATCACCTTGTTCAGTTACATCCTAGCATCAATTAATGTCATAAACCAGAAGAAACAAACTGCACAATTAACTTGATGGTAGGCAAGTCTCCGGTAACTGAAAGGAAATATATGCCAAAAGAGACACTGGTATACATGATTTGCAGGACCCCAGAAGGCAGAAAAAAAATATTTCTTTCCAACACTTTAGCCTCACAGTTAATCAAATTTAAATTGTTTTCAACCTGCACCTGAACCCAATAGCTGAAACTCGTGACAGTAAGCAAAAACCCCGACGAAGCCTGTAAATTGTATTTGTTGTTCATTAAGATGTTGATGTTACCAGTTGTATGCCAAAAACCAAAAAAAAAGTGTCAAATAAATTTCATCCAGTACTTCAGACAATTTAACTGCCAATATCTGGATTTTGGTTTCGTAAAAGGCCATCTAGAAATTTGAAACATTTAATTACCAAAGCTATTTGACAGTTTTTCAGTTATTTGAGACCTGAAGGATGTGTAATGAAAGTAAGTACAGAGTCTCAATAGGCGAGAATTAGGTGCTCCTTGGCATAATACATACATCCATAACTCAAACAATGAGCCTGTGTTGCATAGGCATTCACAAATTGAATGGTCTAGCTAGTATAAACTTGAAACTCTGAGAAACCTCCAGAATCCCCCCCTTTTTTTTTTAGTTAATGATCTATGAGAACCTCAGTTGCAAGCTAATCCAAATGGTGATGCCATATCACTGTAGAAAATCAGTTTAGAGGGAGGGGTGGACCACCAGGGAAAACCATTTTGCTATGAAACATCAGACTTATCAGCGCAATATGCTAATTCTCTATTTGGCATGTTTGAACATTGACACCATGGACACACTGATATTTCATCACCCACTTAGATAAAAGAAATGCAACTGCTGAAAGTCAAATATACAAGTCACACTCAAACATCTACGAAACTCTATTGCCTCATATCAACTTCTGATTGTCAACAGAAATCATAATAAGGGTATTCCTAGAAAGCTAGGATAGACAAAGCACACATGTAATATGCCAGAGCTAGGGTGATCAATCATTGGGTAACAAACAGTAACAGCAGCAAACCCCTCAATTCCACGATTGCTAAGTCATTACTCAGCCTGACAGCTGAACCATTCCCAATACGCAGCAAGAAACATTAAAATTCATCAATCAGAAAATTTACTCTCAGCCAAGCAACTATTGAAATGCAATACAATTATTATAAGATCCATCTAAATCCCTCTATTTTACAAGAAAACATCGAAAAATGTAACCAAGATTCAAGAAAGAAGATTCAAGGAGTCATTTCAAGAATCAAGACGGTAAAAAGTGGTAGTATATAAATATTCTTCGATTCCCAAACCGGAAAGATAAAAATTATCCAGCCCAAGTATAAAATCGAGTGAGAGAGTAAAATGGCAAGATAGAAAAGACCCATTTCGGAAAATCCAAAAATCATACATTAGAATTGAAAAGATAGAGAAAGCGAGCACCTCCAACACTGAGATTGACAGTCAAAATAAGGGGCCAAAGGAACTTGTAACGCCTAGCGAAAGACTCCTTTGGAGGCTGAGGGGGGGGTGGAGGTGCGGTAGACTGAGACCCCATTTTGTATGATGCAGCTGCAGCAGCAGATGATGATGATGATGATGTCCCTGTTGCTGTTGTTGGTGAAGACAAATCCTTTGCTTTTAGTTGCGCTGTTGTTGTTGTTTTTGCAACAAACAAACAGTAAATCGAAAGTTTAAAAGACCCAAAATGATTCGATAAAAAAGAAAAGATTTCTAGAAGTGATAATTTGTTACCTTTCTTGGGTTTGTTGGTGAAGAGCTTTAGACCTTCTTCTTCCGCCTTCATTCTTCCTTGTGCTTCGACAGCAGGATTATTGAAAACTGCTACTCCTAGTATTGCCTTCCTTGTAGGGGGTGTACCTTTGTCTCTTCCTACTTCTGCCAAATTGAAATGTTGGTTAACTAGTTTTGTGACCTCCAGCTAAATAATTTTTTTAATGTAAAAATATTCATGTGAGTGTATTTAAAAAAAAATTAAAAAAATCTAAATTTTAATGATAGATTCGACTGAGTAAAATAAATCGGTATCATTTAATAAGATAATAAAAAAAAAGTTAAAAATAATCATCAGAATCTAAAAGAAAAT
>Ga0325400_1004387_pt1 | contig 13063 bp, 11 predicted proteins | sample PopdelMetagenome_2_FD_205662 | JGI IMG/M metagenome (GOLD analysis project Ga0325400, IMG submission 205662) | Populus deltoides microbial communities from Bellville, Georgia, United States - Xylem-PdKOR-R1 | ecosystem: Host-associated > Plants > Phyllosphere > Stem > Wood/Secondary xylem...
CATCCCTCACCAGTCATAAAGTGATCTTATCTTTTTAACTTGTTTTTTATTTTACATAAACAATCAAGCTGAATAAAAAGCCTTGATCATAGGCGTTGAAATACTCATCGAGTTAGTAGCATAATTAGTCATAGTGACTAGGAATGAGGCACTACACTAGTTAATCAAGATAGAGCGCTACATTATTGATCCATCAATGATTAGTATTTAAATAAATATTACTCTTACCAAAATACTAATTTAGTTGATGGTGTTTTTGGCGGAACTAAAGGATTGATCTCGAAAATTACAACCACAAGTTTACTCGAGGTTTATAGTCATGTGCTTAGGCTTTATTCTATTAGTTATCCTAACAAATACCTTAGTCCCGGTGGATTGATTGGAATCAATTAAAGTCCATGCTTTTCTTTACATTAAGAATTTATGCTGACTAATTAAGCATAATTAAGTTGTGAGAACAAGTTTATTAAGAGGAATGAGAAGGAAACTCAAAATTGTTTCACGTTTAAGCAAACATGTACTAATTTGAGTCAGGTTGTTCTTAAACAATTTAAGTTTTTTAATTTTCCATAATTAAGGATTTGAATTGATGAACAATTTTATTCAATGATTAAAATCAGAGGCATTCTTGTCTGAAGGTCAATATATCAAGATAAAAATAATTTTATTTTTACATGATACAAATTGATGGAACTGTTAGAAGAGTAGAAGTACAAAGATTATTTGTTATAATATATAGTTTGAAAATTCCTTTATAAGTCCCAGGTAGAGAGATGGCACCAAAAGGGTGTGCCTCGGTTTCTTTTAATATTGTTGCTGCAATATATTTGAATGTTTACTTGAGATTGATGTAGGAATATTGAGCTATGAAGAGGCTATTTTCTTCTACTCATCAAGATACGTAAGATTTTCTAGATGAGGGTATTATTTTTCTGTCATTTTCCAATTTTGTCCACTAGTATTTTAGAACTCCAATTCGAAACATAATTAGTATGGTGAAGGAAATGAAGTAAAGATTTCATTCTGATGGAGATTATAGCTCTAACTTCATTTATTCCCTAAATATTAGTGGAAGGTTTGGAGTTTATAGAAAATATGGTATTATTACTAGGTAAAGTAATTGATTATGGTTCATGTTTGCAAGTGCAGAAACTTAAATATCACACCTCTGAGCACGTGTAATTTTTAAATTAAAGAAATTGGATGAAGCATTTGACATTTCAAAACATGTTTTAAAACATGATTGATTGATATTAGATAAATAATATTATTTTTCACATCATATTTTATTGATTTGATCAATCAATTTTATTACAATTATAATGATGAGGTTAGTATTTTATCATTTAAAAAACAAAGAAATGTGGGAGCATTATTTACACCTCAACTAATTATACACATGTTAAATGACATGATAAGATTAATTGATGTTTTTTACTGAATGCATGAGTGTCAATGTAATAATTCATCCGGCAAGACCGGGGTTAATACACATGGAGGTTAAGAACACAAAACCATAAATAATAAAAGAAATAAAGTTAAAAAGATATAAAAGATGTGATATTAATGTAAAGATTTAACAGAGATAAAATAGTTATCAAGGTTAGATAATTCACTAATGGTATTTCAAGTAAGTATAGTTCAAACTCTTTTTATTATTCAACTGGAAACCACATACAAATGAGGTTTCAATCGGATGATTTATCATTAATAGCTAACATAATCATATTAATTATCTTTAATTACTTTATTTGAGTAACACCAACACTTTTAAATGGTGACAAGTATTCATGGTGATAATTTATGCCATTAACAAATCAAAATCCTTTTATAGCACAGGTGTTGGTTCTCCATGAAATAAGCTATGAAAGAATCAAGTATTTGTTGTGCTAAAGATTGTACACCATGAATCAAGACTCGCCACTTAACAAAGATGGTATTAATATTGATTAAGATAACAATGAAAACACGTGTTTATAGCAAACTTTCTTGAATTTAAACATTAAATTCCATGTTGAGTTTGTACTATACTTATTCTTACACCAATAATGTAACTTTTTCACCTTGAAAAAAATAAACATAATTAAAAAGGAAAACATAAATAAATAAGATAAGAACATGGATATGATATAAATTAACTAAATATAATAAAGAAAATGATAAGTGTAAACAAGAAATTAATTATAACATAACATGAAATGAAACTTGAATATTAAAAAAATACAAAGAAAGAAAGCAAGAACATGGATCTTGATCTGAAAACCAAAATGTTTAAATGATAGAAAATATCTCCGTTAACAGGCTAAAATCTAATGTTATTGCTATGGTGGCTAATTAATTTGGTGATTAACTAACTTGGTAGCTAATTATTGATTTGACAGTTGGACAAAATATCATTGATAATATCATACTATGAATACATGATCTTCGTGAAAGTTATAGGTATTTGTCTCATCTTTTCAAAAAAAAATTGACTTATTTGAACTTCTAGAACTTTAGATATGGGTTAAACACCGAACAATTTCTAGGTTGTAAGATAAATTCAAACTTCTTTTTTGTTGCTTAGATTTAAATTGAAAAATGACAATATTGAGTCTTGTGATCTTTATAAATATTTTAAGCCTATATATTATATTTTCATCAAGATAAACCACACTTGAATCCAATGTCGATAGCTCTATTTATAACCTAAAAATTGAATGGCATTCCATTTTGAATAGAACCAGCCCAACTAGATGCTTAACTAGATGCTTTTCTCTAAGCCTAGCCTCCTATTTGTCTCTTTATATAAACTTCATTTTCAATAATTAAACACATCAATCAGTCCTCTGAATTATGAAATATTCTTATTTTACAAACCTGCATTAAAAACCAAGCATTTACCATAAATTAAATATCTTTTAGATTATAAAACTTGTTATTATAAAATATGTTTAAGTTAGGAAATTTAATGATGTTTTAAGTGCAATATGATAATATAAAACCTTAATAAAAATACACTTTTAAGTATTTATCATTAAACATAGAGAATTGTGATTATTTACCATAAAACAAGGGAAGAAAGCTAAAATGAATTATGAATTAGAAGAATCATTTGAGTTATAAGAGTCCTTGATTGACAAAAAGTATTAGAGGAGTAGTCGACCAATCAACCAAACAATCAGAATCACAATTGACAAAAACAAAACGTGATCAACCAACATAGTTTGCGTGCACACACTACCAAATTTTTTAGATTTACTGATATAATTTTCTATTGGTGTTTATAGTAAAAGTCTGTCAGCATGAATTTTACTGATGGACTTGTGGATAGAAATAATCCGTCAAAAAAACTCTCGTCAGTAATTTGTGGCATGTTGATGAGTTCATTGGTCATAATTTTACCGATGGATTTATTGACAGACAAAGTGCGCCAAAAAAATTGTCTGCTTCCTTCCATCAGTATTTTCATCGATGAATATAATAATATATCACCGACAGAAAAACCATATGTCATTCTATTACTGATTTGTTTTTGTCTGTTGGTATTTCCTTTGGTGAATTTTATATATAAATGTCAAATATACTGTATGTTATTCTATCAGTGAGTAAACAATGACAATGATATTTTTAGTAATTCTTTACTAACTCTCTAGAATATATCGACGGACTCAGTAATAATTTAAAAATATTTTTTAAAACAAATCTATTAAAAAGAAATAGAAAATAATTAAAATCAAATAAGTTAATATAAAAATCAAATATTTATTACAAATTTAAACATTTATAAATTCAAATACAATTAATTTAGAATAGAGACACTAGAGGAAGAGGAGACGGGTCTTCATCAGGACCGTGGAGCAAATAAGAGGGAGCACATGTACCACCCATCTGTGATCTCATCTTCATTATCAATCGGCGGAGTTCAATCGACATAGCACCGAGTTGTTCATAATCAACAGCAAGATCAGGCGTCTGAGCTTGAACTTGCTGGTCTAATATCGCCTCAAATTCTAGAGTTTGAGTACTCAGAACTGATTGTGAGCATCCAATGATTGAAACATTATGGGTTGTCCACAAGTTCTCGATCATAGTGTTAGAAAAACCGTACACTCAATTTCTATCGGGTCCATCGAACAATCTTGTCTATAACCACAAATCTACATCGAGATCCAGATGGGTCAAAGGATCGTTATCATATCTCTCTTTCAACCATGTGCTATATATATCTCAAAAAAAATCATAAAATTCAAAAAAAAATAACTTAAGAAAAAAAATGGTTGAAACAACATACCACAAAGTGTTGAGCTTGGCTATCCACGAGTTGTTGCACCTCTTTTTGGTGGTCATCAATTTATACATGCGTTTTTATTAAAAAAAAACTCCATCGGGCTTGGTTCATGTCCAAGAATTGTAGACTGCAAGAGAAAATTATTGTTAGTTAAATATATTTATAAAAAACAACAAATAAAAAATTGGATGTAATTAAGAAAGAATCTTATCATCTGCTTCGTATGTGAAACAAACGAAATGGAGTCATCAATGTTCATGGTAATGGAACCGTGAACACACTAGTCCTGATTCTCAACACTAGAGTGTGATCGTCGCACGAAATGATCGGATGTCATGTGCTAAATATATTCTGTCTGCATGGCCTCTGAGACGTACAGTAGTCTGAAATCCTTGCACATTGTCACCTTCTTCCAGCTTAGAAACTATTTTTCTTTCGTATATTTTTAGGCTTTATTTTGCGTCTCATACCAGAAATCACACAACCTATATGGTACAAATGAATTATCTGTTAGTAAATGAATAATAAAATTGAGTAAAAGGATTCAAAAAACTTATCTAGATTTCGATCTTACCTAATTGTAGTGTGATTCTCTCAAACCCTCCCTGCAATAGTGTTGTCAACTCTATCTCATTCAAATTTTTTCTTGCAATAAAAATTTGTACAAGAAAAAATTCGTTAATAAGTTTATAAATTAACTGAATTAACATAATAAAAAAAATATTTAAGTTAATACTAATATTACACCTTCTGAACCATGCAACAATCATAGGTTTCTGTTCAAGATGTTTGGAAACCTGACTTCATTGAAACAATGCAATTTCCATCAATGATTTCATTGCTGATGTTATGGTTTTTTTAGCTTCAATGTTTATTAATCTAAAATTGCACTCATTAATTAAAATTAATTTTTCAAAAATTATTAATGTGTCGATGTGATAGGAAAATAAATTTACATTGAAAGGTCATTCTTCCACTAAGTCTGGTACTTCCAGGTAAATGGATCCAGTTGTGAAGGATCCCCCTTTGACGTGGCGGCATCTCACTCGACAAGCCCGGGTCGTGAGTGAATGTTTGTGTCTTACGTGTTTGTTCTTAGTCTGCACCTAGCGGCTTATAGGTGTCTGAATCATTACTAGAAGAACTAGCAGTGATCTTGTCCACACGACGTGCTCTTGACTTCTCCCTAGGCATCTACACAAATTAAAGGATTAAGGTACTGTAAAACATTCCTATTTTAAAAAAAATCAGTAGCACCTTCTTTGTACGAGAGACTATCCAAAACTTTTAAACATGAAAATACACGATAATGTAAATTGGATTGCCACAAACTAATTGATTTTATTTCAATATATGTCAATCAAATAATTTCAATTACATTCATTTAACCAAATTTTCAATTAACTATGCTATGGTCATTTGTGAAATAATCATAAGAGGTAAATATAAACACGTTAAAGGATCTGTAGTATCAATATTTCACATTAAAAACTATTCATTTATCCTAACTATTATCTTAGATATTTTTAATTTTATTATTTATAATGGCTATTATTTTTAAATAATTTTTATTTTTCATGAAATTAAAATTTATTTGTTAACACCAACAAATCAATTAGCTAACAATATTAATAACATAAAATTAAAAAATCCAATAATTTATATACAATCATTGAAGAACATAAAAATTAAAAACAATTCCAACAACATTTATACAATCATTAAATAACAGAAAAGTTAAGAAAAAATAAAATAAAAATTCCAACAATCTTTATACAATCATTAAATAACAAAAAATTCGAAAAAAAAAAGTTCAAAAAATCCCAACATTCTATATACAATCATTAAACATCATAAAAATTAAAACAATTCCAACTATCTATATGCAATCATTAAGGAACAGAAAATATAAAAAAATTTAAAATTTCCAATAACATTTATACAATTAATAATAACAAAAAAAATAAAAAATAAAAAAATTCCATCAACATTTATATAATTATTTATAATATAAAAATTAAAACAAATAAAAAAATTCCATTAACATTTATACAATTATTAATAACATAAAAAATTAAAAAAATAATAAATTCCCAATAACATTTACATAATTAATAATAACAAAAAATAAAAAAATAAAATGCAATAAATAGAGAAGGAAAAAGAAGAATATGACCTTATTGTTGATTTTTTTCGAGTTTGAGAAAAGAAAACAAGGTTGAACAAATCATTAAAAAAATAAGAGAGAAAAAAATGAATAGAAGACATACATGCGCATGGAGTAAATATAATAAAAGAGAAAGGGTTGAGGAGAGAAGGAGAGAGAGAAGAGAAAGAAAAATGAAGATTTGGGAGGAGGAGAGAAGAGATGTGCCTGTCTATTTTGATTTTAGGGATTCTGGTCTTTTAATTTAAGGTTTTTTTACCGACAGTTTTACCTACAGTAAATTAAATATTAATATTTTAATTTTTTCATTGGTGTTTCTGTCTATAAAGTCTAATTGAAAATTTCAATTTAATAAAAAATTATAAGAAACTTGCAATGTATCATCGACATCTATACCGATGGTAAATTAAATTTTAATTTTTTTAATTTTTTTTATCGGTGTAGCCGTCTTTAAATTCTAATTGAAATTTTTTATTTAATCAAAAAAAATTAAAAAACACGACAAGTATTACCAACGTCTTTACTATCAAAAAATTAAAAATTAATATTTAAATTTGTTTGTCAGTGTTTCTGTCTGTAAAATCTAATTGAAATTTTCAATTTAATCCAAGATTTTTAGAAACCCGCTAACTATCACCGACTACTTTTTAGTCCATCGGTGATTTTGTCTACAAAGAAGAATAATAAACAGTGTAAGTGAGATGAACAGTGCCTTAGCTCTCGAGAAAATACCTATGTACATTAATCATCGGTGATCCTGTATGTACTGAATAGTAATAAACAATGCAAATGAGAATTTAACATTACCTTAGCTCTCAAGAAAATATCGATGTACATTAATTGTCGGTGATCTTATATGTATTGAACAATAATAAATAGTGCATGAGAGAAGTGAACAATACCTTAGCTATCAAGAAAATACTGACGTACATTAACCATTGATGATCCTGTATATACTGAATAGTAATAAACAATACAAGTAAGAAGTGAACAATACCTTAACTCTCGGGAAGATATCGACGGGCATTAATTGTTGGTGATCCCGTATGCATTGAACACAATGAATAGAGTTAGGAAGAAGGGAACACTTCCAATGCTCTTTATAATATACCGATAGACTTAATTTATCGATGAATAAATTTGTATTTTACAGGTCCGTCAGTATTTTCATTGGTCCAAAAAAATTTATGCTGTCAGATTATATTTGTATTTCTTATGTATACATCCTGCAAATATTTAAAATCATAGCAACACACACAACACAATAACACAAGTTCTGTGTGTAACAATAAAATCACATAAAATAAATGTTTCATTGTGTTTTGATAATAAATAAATGTCATTGTCATTACATTAAAGCTAATTTCATCCAGAAATATTACATTATAGTTTATGGCATTACACATTCATGTTGTCCAAATTAATCAGAATTGTCTTCTTCTTCAATTTCATCAACGTCATATCCATCACAATCTTTTACGTTAATTTCATCGTTATCTTCATCTTTATCGACTTGTGTATGTCTACTGGTTCTCGAAACATCATTTAACTCTTCAATGTCAACATCAACATCAACAAAAGTATTCTCGGTGACGTGAAAAATTGAATTTTCTTCAAAATCATTAGATAGAGTAACTCGATATGGATCAACTAACTCATCAAGTTGAAAGACATTATCTCCCATAGTTAATTCATCTTTATCATCCTAAACAATCTAGACACGACCTCTGAGTTTGGTTTTCACTACGAATAACCAATCAACTCTTGAATGATCATTTTTAAAGGAATGAGTGTATGTGAAATAAACTTCTTGACATTGTTTGGCAAAAACAAAGATATCATTTATATTATGGAGTCTAGCCTTTGTATTAATTTCAATCAAATCATGATAGGGATCTACTCGGATTCCTTTATTAGTGGTATCATACCAATAACATTTGAATAAAAAAGACTATATTCTGCTTACTATGATATTGTAATTTGATGACTTCTTATAACTTCTCATAATAATCAACTTCAAACTTATTAGAAGTCGCCTTAACACAGACCCCACTGTTATATGTCTTTCTACCATGACCATACTCTTTAGTATGAAACGCGTGTCCATTGACAAAATACTCATTATAGCACTTCACCTTTCTTTCAAGACCCAAACTTAGTAAATTTAAAGTAACATTAGCATTCTCTCCCTATTGAGAAACTCGGTACATGAATTACATCTCCATCATAATTAACAAGAAATGTGTAATTAAATTAAGTACACCAAAAGATCAGAATAATTAAAAAGTCCTTACATGTGTTCTAAACCATATGAAAAATTATTCATCTTATAATCGAAAATATTTGGGATTTAGTCAACTGTGAGTTTTTAGACAATAAAAATTGACGATGTTATTTATGAGGAATTCAACAATTTATCAGTTTATGATAGTATAAAAGATAAATTATTTGAAAGTAACAACATGTGGAGTTATACTTACTAAATAAAAAGTATCAGTTCATCGCAGTTAAATAACATATAATTATGTGCTTTATGAATTCTATTTATGTCAAATATTTTCTCCTCACAAAAATGTTGTATGGGTCGTTCAGGATGGGAGAATATTGACAAGTTTCTACTCAAAGGCACTTCTCCACCGTCGTCTTACCTTGGAACGTGATTAATTCTTGTTCTCAAGTGAGGCTCGAAATAGTATAAGATAAATGTTAAAATCTATTCAACAATATAAACTTTGCATATCAAAGCCTCAACATGTGTTTTGGTTTTTACTTTTATCTTAAGGTTAAACATGTATTTGCATGGAATTAAATGAATGTTTTAATTTTTTTTTTAAAAGACAATAGAATATTAATAACGATACATGTGTAATCCTTAAACCCTCGAATGGATACATCCATCTATATTGGACTAGGCCTCTAATTTTTACCTCAAACGGTAGATGTATATGTAGATGCTCAATTGAATCGAAGAACGATAGAGAAAATAACATCTAAAGTTTACAGATTGTCTTGATGATATTCATTTCAAACATTTCCATGTGTTGTGTCTGCAACTTGTTGGAGCATATATCTCTAAAAAAGTGACTAATGTTTGTGAGTGCATCCCATATCTTTTTTTACAATAAATCTTGGTAAGCTAGTTGAATGAGTGGTTACATAAACACGTGGAAGTCATGACTCATCATTTCATACGATCTACAATTCTCTAAATTCACCAACCTTGACATGTTCGAAGCATGTCCATTAAGAAAACATAGATTCTTAAGTCATTGGTAGACAAGTAACTATGCATTTTTTTTTTCTATGGTGAAGCTGACTTTAGGCTTTACAACCGGAACCCATCATAAAACAAATCTATATTTTCACCGTGACAAAACAAAGATATATTCATTCTAGCTTTGATGTTGTCCTTTGTCTTCCATTTCACATCCATAACTATGTTGAAAGTATTTTCAAACATGTTCTTTTCAATATGCATGACATCAAGATTATAATGGAGGAGATTGATCTTTCAATAAGGAAGTTCACAGAAAATACTTCACTTTACCCAATTATGAGTCAAACCAAACCAGGAAACTTCAACTTACCATATTGAAAACCAAATATAATATCATCGTACTCCAACACCATGTCATACACTTCTTCACCCGATGGTAGCGGCATTGTAATATCCATTTCAACTCTGCCAATAAAAAAGTCATTTATATTATTTTTGTACTTGTGATCCGTTAGCAAGAATTACCTCTAGCAATAAAAAAGATGTTTTACCACCATTTGTTAACGTGAAAACTTTGTTATTTTCCATACAGTGTTGGCGTGCTAGTTTTTCATGTGTACTCCAATCAGAAACCATTCCATATGCAGAAAAATCATTGATAATCTACATCAAAGTTGCCTTCATATGAAAATATGTTTTCTCGATACATCATATATCAAAGCCCTGGATGACCACAACTACTTTAACTCATTAATCAATGAATAAAGATAAACATCTATATTTCAACCTAGACTATTAGGATCGAGTATGATCATAGATAAAAACATGAACTTTGGCCTCATACACATCCCCTATGACAAGTTATAAACTATGAGTATTACCAACTAACAAGAATAAGGAGCAACAAATGACTTGAATGGATTGAATCCATCTATACATAACCCAATATGCATTTTTCTTGATTACACTAAAAATTAAGGGTGCACCATATTAAAATGTTTTTAGGCTTCACCATCGGAAAGGTACATCATCACTTCATCTATCGTATCATGTGAATGATGTCATATCATGTGTTCAGCAGTCTTAGGTGACATAAATAATCTTTATAGTTTGGATGTGATTGAAAAGTATCTAAGTTTTCTATGTGTGACAAGAGTCTTTCCCCTGTCAATTCTGGGTTTATAACAAGTATGCCCACATGTTTTGCACTTAGTCAACTCAATATTTTTAAGGTAGTACAACATGCAAAAATTTAAACACATGTTAATTTTTTAGTATCCTAGGCTAAGGGGTTTCATTATAGATTTAGCAACATAAAAGTTCTCTTTTAGCCTATGCCCTTCAGATAAAATGCTTTTCGCCCACTCAAAAAGTATGTTGTAACCAGCCTCACTCAGCCTATGATCTAACTTAATGGTGAACATTTGTGCAACGACTGATAATTTAATGTGATTTGTGCACTGGCCCATAATGGTTTGTCGGAGTCTTCAAAAGATCAAAAACCTTGGCCACGTATACATTAGGTTTTTCATCTACTATTGGACATTGACTTACATAACCCTGATTCATTCTCATCGCATTCATAACCATATTCTTATAAGGATTATTATTGTTATCTACAACTTCATATACGTTGCTAGAACTAGAAGTTGACCCAATTATCCTTTCTATCATGGTCTCATAAGGAGGAACATATGGTTTTCTGTGAGCAAACCAACATAGGTATCTCTCTATGAACTTTTTTTTGTAGAAGATGTGTCGTTACAACATCTGGATTGAGAAATTTTTTATTTTCACACCTCTTACATGGACATCTAATACCGCATCTACCAATATTTCTCAGATTAGATAATGCGTAATTAATAAAATTTTGAACTTCATTACAATAATCCATCTTACGCAACCCTTCAGGTGAATCTCGATACATCCATGAACGATCATCCATTACTTATGTCAAACCTACATAGAATATTGATGACAACATGTATTAATTAATTATGTAAGCTAAATAAATAATAGAACATTGGTTTAACTCAAACTATTTTAATAGTACAACTAATTCATTATCAATTATTTCAACTCAACAATAAAATTGATAAAATATAAAACAGGCTCGTTAAATAAGTCATTATTTATTTCATCAAAAAACACTAAGTCACAAATTCAAATTAAATTTCATAAATTTACAAACAGATACAATTTTACAAAATCTCGAATAAAACCTAACATATATAAATCATAAATTCATACAACAAATTTATATGGGAAAAAGCTATAAAACAAGAAAACACCCAAACAAAATACATATACTACAAAAATATGCAATAAAAATTAACATTTTAAAATTAAGTTCAAATAAAAAATTGATAGTTTTGCTTACTTGAAGTGGGGAATCCTCAATAAATTTGAATCATAATAGGGATGATGGCAAACTGAGTGTTGAGGTGATTAGATATGTAGTGAGAGGTTGATTTGTGATAAAATTAGGGGGGGTTGTGTTGTTTGTTGCTGAGAAAAATGAAGGAAGAAGAAGAAATGGGAGCGAGAGAGAAAGGTCGTTTGTCATGTCATAAATTAAATGTTACAGACAGATTTGCCGATGGATTTAATTGATATATTTAAATCTGTCAGTAATTATATCTATAAAAATAACACATCATCGTATTTTTTGATTTTTTTTTTCATTCCTACTTTTTCCACTTTAATTCTCTCGGTATATACCGAGAGAATATTTCTACTGATGGATACTACGAGGGCATATTCAATCGAAGAAATTCACTGCAATTTACTAATGAAAATATTTTGTTGGTGTATCCATTTGTATTTGTCAATTTTCTAGTAGCAGCAGAATAAGAAAAATACAATTCTATTCAGAGTAGAAGTCCTTAATAGAATAACTAATCAAAAGTTAAATATTAGACTAAGATTCACATATGTATCAATAGAATAAGAGTTTAGCTTTTATTAGGATTTAATAAATCTCCTTATTGATACTAATATCTATATATTCTTAAAATTACTTATGTAAATATGATGTATTATGTGTATTATAAATGATGGTGAGTCCCACATTTTCAGTTTCTTGCAAATTTATTTATCTTCTCTTTCCCCTAAAGGGTTTTGTTGCTCTTTTTATTTATTTTATCTCTATTGCTTTCTTTACTTTTTCTTTACTTAAAGTTTTTTATCAAACTTATTCTCCCTTGAACATCTTGTATTTTCTTTACACGGCGGTTCTTGTAAAATATTTTACTCTTATTGAGGTTTTAAGATCTAGAATCCCTATTTTGTTTGATTAGAGGTAGTTGTAATTACAATTGAGTTGCTGGAAATCCTCCCTTGCAAGGACCTGTTTGCAAATGAAAATGCTAGATTGATTCTCAGCATTCCTGTTTCTGCAGCTAATTTC